>Ga0310810_10000233_pt1 | contig 56550 bp, 53 predicted proteins | sample NCmetagenome_FD_207641 | JGI IMG/M metagenome (GOLD analysis project Ga0310810, IMG submission 207641) | Soil microbial communities from experimental microcosm in Duke University, North Carolina, United States - NC | ecosystem: Engineered > Artificial ecosystem > Soil microcosm > Unclassified ...
TCACGAGATGGTCGGCATCCTGCGCGCCAACGCCAAGGCGCTGGGGCGACCGGACCCCGCGCCGATTCTGAGTCTCGGCGGCACCGACGCGCGGCTGTGGCGCCAGCGCGGCATTCCCGGGCTGGTGCACGGCCCGTTCCCGCGCGGCATGGCCCAGGCCGATGAGCACGTCGAGATCGAGGAGTACCTGCACATCGTCCGCATGCACGTGCTGTCGTCGTTCGACTATCTCTCGCGCGAATCATGAGCACGCGGGCGCCCGTCATGAGCTCACACGTCGATTCGTACTGGGCGGCCACGGCCGGTCCCGAGCCGGACGGTATCCGCACCCTCGACGGCGATCGCCGCGCGGACGTCGCCGTGATCGGCGGTGGCTACACAGGCCTGGCCGCCGCGTATCGGCTCGCCGGCACGCACGGGCTCGACACCGTCGTGCTGGAGGCGAACCCGATCGGCTGGGGCGCCTCGGGTCGTAACGGCGGCTTCGCGAACATCTCGGTCGGCAAGGTCGCGCTCGAGGATCGCATTCGCCGCTGGGGCGTCGAGACCGCACGTCGATCGATCGCGGTCGGCGTCGAGGCCGTCGAGACCGTGCGTGAGATGATCGCGCGCGAGCACATCGCGTGCGACGTCGGTCAGGACGGCTACGTGCTCGCGGCGCATCGTCCGTCCGCCGTCGCAGACCTACAAGACAGGGTGCGGCTCTATCGCGACGTGCTCGGCTATCCGCACGTCGAGTTTCTCGATGCGACCCGCCTGCGTGACGGCTACCTGCACGGCACCGAAGCGTTCGGCGCGATGCGCACGCGCGACGCGATCGGCTTGCATCCGATGAAGTACGTGCGCGGTCTCGCCGCCGCCGCGCTCCGGCGCGGCGCCGCGCTGTGCGCGCACTCACCGGTGGTCGAGTGGCGGCGCGAGGGCAGCGAGCACGTGCTCGTCACGCCCCGCGGCGCGGTCCGCGCGCGCCGCGTCGTCATGGCGACCAACGGCTACACGCCGGAAGGGCTGCATGGGTTCTTCCGCGGCCGCGTGCTGCCGGCGATGAGCAACATCGTCGTCACACGGCCGCTGACGGCTGCGGAGTGGCGCGACGTCGGCATGCTGACGACGCAGGTCTACGCCGACACGCGCAAGCTGCTCTTCTACTGGCGGCGGCTACCGGACGATCGGCTGCTCTTCGGCGGCCGCGCGGGCATTAGCGATACGCCCGAGGGCAACCGCCGCTGTCGCGAGCGACTCGAGGGGCACATCCGCGCGAAGTGGCCGGTGCTCCGTAGTGTGACGAGTGAGTACTTCTGGTCGGGCAAGGTTTGTCTCTCATACGACCTGATGCCCCACGTCGGCACCGTCGACGGCGATCCGAGCGTGGCCTACGCGCTCGCCTACCAGGGCAGCGGCGTCGCGATGTCGACGTACTGCGGCGGCCTCGCCGCCGATCTGCTCGCCGGCAAGGACGTCCCGCGCGACACGCCGCTCACCGCCGCGCCGATCCCGCGCTTTCCGCTGCCCGCGCTGCGCCAGACGTATCTGGCCGGCGCGTACGTGGTCTACGGCGTGAAGGACCGCTGGGGCTAGCGACGGCGGCCTCGCACGAGGCGCGCGCCCTCCACGAGCGCGCGGAGCTTCCCCCGCGCCGCCGCGCGCGTCCGCGGCACCAAGCCGCAGTCGGTGCAGGGAAAGAGCCGCTCCGGGCTGACGTAGGCGAGCGCCTTGTCGATACGGGCGGCGACGAGCTCGGGGGATTCGATCTCCTCGGTGCCGACGTCGATCACGCCGAGCAGCACGTCTTTGCCTCGCGCACCCTGCAAGACGGCGACGTCCACGCCCGAAGCGGCGCATTCGATCGAGATCTGGTCGATCTTCGTCTCGCTCAGCAGCGGCAGCGTCACGCCGTACTGGCCCCACTCCGTGTTCTGCCGTTTCCAGGCGAGCACCCGGGGAATGCCGTAGGAGTAGCAGATGTGGATCGCGGTGGTGCACGTCACGCCCGCGATCGCCGTCTCGAGCGCCCGGATGCCCCAGGCCTTTACCTTGTCGAGATAGATGTTGAAGCACGGCTCGTCGAACTGGATGACGTCGGCCCCGGCCGCGGCCAGATCACGCGCCTCCGCGTTCAGCAACGCGGCGAGACGCATCGCCAGCGCCTCCTCGTCGCCGCGGTAGTGCTCGTCGAGCGTGCTGTCGACGATCGTCATCGGCCCGGGCAGCGGCACCTTCACCGGGCGCCGCGTGTGGGCCTTCGTGTACGCGAGCGCGTCGACCATGATCGGGCGGGGCCGCGTGAGCTCGCCGACGATGCGGGCGACGTCCTGCTCCTTCGCGTAGCGACCGCCGCGCTGCTGCTTGCGCCCGAGCCGCTCGGTGTCGGTGCCGGTCAGGCCCTCCAGGAATCCCCAGATGTAGTGACGGCGGCGCTGCTCACCGTCCGTGACGATATCGAGACCCGCCTCTTCCTGGTCCAGCAACGCCAGCCGCACGGCATCGTCCTGCGTCTCGCGCAGCCGCTCGGCCGGCGGCACCCACGGCGCGAACACCTGAGTGTTCGGATCGGCGAGCCACGAGGGTTTGGGGAGGCTTCCGGCGATCGTGGTTTTGAGCATGGCGCCGTGACGATAACGACACGCAGCCACTCGGTCAATCGCGGCTATAATCCCGCGATCCTCGGAACGGACCCACCCAAGGAGGCCGAAACATGAGACGCATGGTGGCTTTGGTGCTGACTGTGGGACTCGTGTGGCTCGGCGCTCCGGCCGCCGCACAGGCGCCGATCACAGCCGAGTTCTGGTACTCGTTCGGAGGCAAGAACCGCGAGGTGACCGAAGCGCACATCAAGAAGTTCAATGAGTCGCAGTCGAAGTACCGGATCGAGGGGACGTTTCAGGGCGACTACTTCCAGGCGCTCGCGAAGATCCGCGCGGCGGCGGCCACCAAGACCGCACCCGCCGTCTTCCACGTGATCGGCGAAGCCATGCCGCAGCTCTGGCAGCAGGGCCTGTTCGAGAACCTCGAACCCTACGCCAAGGGCCCGAACGGAACGAACGTCGACGACTTCCTGCCGGGGCAGACGCAGCACACCTACTTCGACTATCTCGGCAAACCGCCGGCGCCGCTGTTCGCGCTGCCGTTCTTCCGCTCGACGCCGATCCTCTACTACAACGCCGAGATGCTGCAGGCCAAGGGCCTCAAGCCACCGGCGACATGGGACGAGCTGAAAGACGCCGCGGCCAAGCTCACGGTGCGCGAAGGCAATGAGATCAAGGTCTATGGATTCGAGGTTCCCGTGGACTGGTGGTTCTGGTTCGCGCTGCTCCACGAGGCGGGCGGCAGCCTGCTGACGCCCGACGGCAAGAAAGCGGCGTTTCGTGAGAAAGGCACGGAGGCGCTGCAGTTCTGGGTGGATCTCGTCAACCGAGACCGGACCATGAAACGTCCGCCCGGCAAGGACTACAGTGCCTGGGAGGTGGCCAACACCGACTTCATCAACCAGCGCGTGGCGATGATCTACACCTCGACGGCCTTTCTGAACTACATGACCGAAAACGCCAAGTTCAAATTTGGCACCGCGTTCCTGCCGGGCAAGGCGAAGCAGGCCGTGCCGACGGGCGGCACCTTCTTCGTCGTCGCGCGCGACGCGCCCGCGCCGCAGAAGGAGGCCGGCTGGGCGTTCATCAAGTGGATGACCGAGCCCGCGCAGACGATCTCGCTCTCCAAGGCGACGGGCTACATGCCAATCCGGACCTCGGCCGTGAACTCGCCCGAGATGCAGGACTTCTACAAACAGAATCCCAACTACAAAACCGCCATCGATCAGCTCCGCACGGCGCAGCGCTTTCCGTTCTCTCCGGGCCTGATCGAGATCCAGCGCGAGGTGATCCAGCCGAACCTCGAGGCTGCCGTGCTCGGCATCAAGACCTCCGCCGAGATCATGCAGGCCGCCGAGGCGAAGACGAACGACATTTTGAGCAAGTACTAGCGCCGTGCGCGCGCGGGTCGGGGCGCGCGCCCGACGAGACATGTGGGTGGGCTGGGGGCTCGTCGGCCCCAGCCTGCTGCTCTTCGCGCTCGTCTATCTCTACCCCATCGTCTACTCCGTCTGGGTGAGCGTGTACGACTGGGACCTCGCGACGCCGGCCCGCTGGGCCGGCCTGCGCAACTATCGCGAGCTGTGGTCACCGGAGTTCCGCGAGGTCATCGGCAACACCGTCGGCTACTCAGTCGGCGTCGTCGTGCTCTCGCAGGCGCTCGGGCTGGTGCTGGCGCTCGCCCTCAACGACCGCACGCGTCTGAGCGCGCTGTTTCAGGCGTCGGTCTTCAGCTCGTACGTCGTCTCGTGGGTCGCCGTTTCGCTTCTCTGGGTCTGGCTGCTCGATCCGCAGTACGGGCTCGTCGCATACCTCCTGAGCCTCGTACGACTTCCCGCGGTGAATTGGCTGGGCGACCACCGCATCGCGCTCGTCACGCTCGTGCTGGTGACCGTGTGGAAGACCGTCGGGTATCCGCTCGTAATCTATCTGGCAGGTCTGCAGGCCATTCCCGGGGATCTCTACGAGGCGGCCGCGCTCGATGGCGCCGGCGACTGGCAGCGCTTTCGCCACGTGACGTGGCCGCTGCTGACGCCGACGACCCTGTTTCTCCTGATCACGCTGACCATCGCGAGCTTTCAAGGCTTCGACATCGTACGGATCATGACTCAGGGCGGTCCGGTGACCGCGACGATGATCTACGTCTATTACATCTACGAGCAGGCCTTCCAGTACTTCAAGCTCGGCAAGGCATCGGCCGCCGTCGTCGTCTTCTTCGCGCTCATCATTGCGCTGACGCTCGCCCAATGGCTTCTGTTCCGGCGGCGCCTCGAGTACACCGCGTGACGCGTGGACATCGCCTGGTGCGCGGGCTCACGCTCGTGGCGCTCGCCGTCGTGGCGGCGATCGAGGTCGGTCCTTATATATGGATGCTGAGCACCTCGCTCAAGGACCTGCCGGCCGTGACGCAGTTTCCGCCGAGCCTGCTGCCGCGGCCGCCCCGCTGGGACAATTACGCGAAGGCGTGGCAGTCGGGCCCGTTCCTCCGCTACGCCGTGAACAATGTGATCCAGACGGTCGGCATCCTGGTCCTTCAGCTCGGATTCGGCTGCCTGGCCGCATACGGGTTCAGCAAGGTTCGCTTCCCCGGCCGCGACGCGATGTTCCTGGTCGTCATCGCCTGCCTGATCGTGCCGCCCCAAGTCCGCTTCGTGCCGTTGTACATGCTCTTCAGCAAACTCGGGCTGCTCAACACGTATGCCTCGCTGATCGTGCCCTACGCGGTGTCGGCGCTCGGCACGTTTCTCATCCGCGAGGCGTTCATGCAGATCAGCGACGACATTCTCGACGCGGCGCGCGTGGACGGCGCCGGCCTCTTCACGCTGATCTTCCGCATCATGGTGCCCATCGCCCGGCCCGCCATCGTCGCCTTCTCGCTGTTCAGCGTCGTCTACCACTGGAACGACTTCTTCTGGCCGCTGGTGATGACGACCAACGATGCCGTGCGTACGCTGCCCATCGGCGTCGCGATGCTGCGCGAGGAAGGTACCGGCGCGCGCTGGCACATCATCATGGCTGGCAGCATGTTCGTCGTCGTACCTGTGCTCGCGGTTTTCGCTGTCGCGCAGCGTCACATCATCCGGGCGTTCACGTTCACGTCGCTGAAGTAGCGGCTGGTGCCCTTGACATCGCACCCCTCTCGCCCGATTCTCCCGGGGATCGGAGGGAGGGAGCGACCATGGCCCAGAAGGGTTTCCTCGGACGTGGGAGATCCTGCGCGATCTTCGTGGCGGCAGCTCTGGCGCTCGTCTCCCCGGGGTATGTCGGTGCGCAGGAGCCCGCGCGACCGACGACACCGCAGACGACGCTCCCGCGGATCGAGGCGAACCAGAATCTGACCCCGGCAGGCGAACTACGTGACGGTGTGCTCACCCTGCGGCTCGAGATTCGCGAAGGTAACTGGTATCCGGAAGCGGATACCGCGCCGGCGGCGGTCATTCAGGCGTTCGGGGAAGAAGGGCGCGCGCTTCAGGTCCCCGGCCCACTCATCCGTGTGCCCGCGGGCACGGAGGTTCGAGTCCGCGAAACTGTACGGCCTGCACGGACGGCCGGGCGACGGCAAGCAGCCGCTCGAGATTTTCGCCGGCCAGATGCGCGAGGCTCGTTTCACACTGACGGCGCCGGGCACGTATCACTACTGGGCCAGCACCACGAACACCGAACTCGAGCGTCGCTTCTTTGCGGATAGTCAGCTGTCAGGCGCGCTCATCGTCGATCCGCCGGGAGAAGCCATCGCTGACCGCGTGTTCGTGCTCGGGATCTGGTTCGACCTCGGGGTGCGAGGGCCATCGCCGCGCAACGGCCAGCAGATCGCCGTGATCAACGGCAAGACGTGGCCCTATACCGAGCGGCTGACGTATACGGCAGGCGAATCTGTTCGCGGGCGCTGGATCAACGGTTCGTCCGATGCTCACCCGATGCATCTGCACGGGGCGTACTTTCGCGTGCGGAGCGAAGGCGACGGTGATGTCGACATCGCTCTCCCGGACGACAAACAGAGGCTCGCCGTCACCGAGCGGATTCCCCCCGGGGGAACTCGGTCTATCACGCTGCTGCTCGAGCGCGAAGGTCGATGGCTGTTTCACTGTCACATGCTCATGCACATGTCCGCCGAGTACCGGTACGTCGAGCCGATCGTGCCGGGGGCGGGCCTCCGTCCCGCAGTGGCCGTGCATCACGCCGGGGGGGACCATGCCGGCATGGCCGGAATAGTCCTTGGGATTACCGTCCTGCCGGGGGCACGCACCGAGAGCCCCGCGACGAGCACGGTGCCGGCGCGCAAGCTGACTCTGCTCGCGCGCGAGCGCCCCGCAACCGACCGCGTCCCTGCGGCCACTGTCTTTCAGCTACAAGAAGGCGCGCAGCCGCCGGCGCTCGAAAGAGCCACTGTTCCGGGTCCGCCTCTCGTCCTGAAGCAGGGGGAGCCCGTCGAAATCACGGTCGTCAATCAGATGCGGGAACCCACCGGCATTCACTGGCACGGCATCGAGCTCGACAGCTACTACGATGGCGTGCCCGGCTGGGGCGGCTCGGGAACACAGATGGCGCCGCCGATCGAACCGGGACAGTCGTTCGTCGCGCGGTTCACACCGCCGAGAGCGGGAACCTTCATCTACCACACGCACTGGCACAACTTCCTCCAGCTGACTGGCGGGCTCTATGGTCCGCTGATCGTCCTTCGGCCGGGGCAGACGTTCGATCCTGAGACGGACATACCGTTGGTGATCGGTCTCGGTGGCGCCTTTGATGTGAAGTCTCCCATTCTCCTGAATGGCAGCGCGCAGCCTGAGCCGCTACGGCTGAAAGCCGGGCAGAAATACCGCCTGCGTCTCATCAACATCACAGCGAACGGCAACGGGTTCCAGGTCTCGTTGCTCGGCGGCGCCTCTCCCGTGCGCTGGCGGGCGGTGGCGAAAGATGGCGAGGACCTTCCGCCGGCGCAGGCGATCGAACAAGAGGCGCGGCTGGTGATCGGTGTGGGAGAGACGTATGACTTCGAGTTCGCGCCCACCACCAAGGGCGACCTGCGTCTGGAAGTCATGCGCCCCATCAACCGCACCTGGAACGTGACCGAGGTGCAGGTTCGCTGACCCGACACCTGCGCGGCGACGCTACGCGGCCGGCGGCCCCCGACGGTCCTCTGACGATCGGGGACGCGGAAGTCGTTGACGTCACCGACCGATCCGTGGTTAGCGTCTTTGCGGCCCTCTTCGCGTTTCTGCAGAAACGCGCTCAGCGCCCTGAGGCGCGAGCCGGTTACGTCATCGATTACCGGCGCGCAGGTTGAAACAGTTCGATCGGGTTCCCGGAGGGGTCGTCGAGCACGATTTGTGAGCCGCCCGGGCCGGTGACGATGTCGTTGCGAAAGTGCACACCGGCGGCGCGAAGCCGCTCAACCTCGGGAGCGAGCTGGTCGACGACCAGGTGAATCCGGTTCCAGCCGCCGGGAGCCGGACGGCGCCCATCCGGCATCGCACGCCCGGCCGAGCTCGTCGGCCCGCTCAGGAGCAACCGCAGATCCCCCCGCGCGACGTCGGCAAAGGCGGGGAGCGTCTTGGAAATGAGCGTGAAGCCGAGATGAGTCGTGTAAAACGCGATCGCCGCTTCGACATCGTCGACCATGTAGCGCACATTGACGGTGGTCATCGCGAGAACAGTATGCGCTCGGTCCGAGTCAGACGCTCGGCACCGGCGTAGGTCACGACGACCGTCTGCTGAACGTTCCTCGGAAGATCCGCTTCCGGGGATTTGCGGCGCCTTCCCGGTCGGATCTCGCTTGAGGAGGCAAAATTCATGTGAACCAGTCGGGCGCACCATCTCATGCCCATTCTCGACGGCGATGTTTGCCGGTGTACCGTCTAGCATGTGGCGTTCCCAGATGACGTCCAAGGGAGCGCGTGACGTTCGTGCATCTGGCGCGAATCCCGTCAACAGCGTGATCGACATCACGACAAGGAGAACCCGTCCCGAGCGGCCCTCTTCGCGTTTCTGCAGCAACGTGCTCAGGACACCGCCGCGAGGCCGTAATACCTCGCGCAGTTGTCCCACAGGATCGCCCGCTTTGCGGCGTCGGGCAGCGGCAGCTCCAGAAATCGCGCGATAGCACCGGGGTACTTGCAGTCGGGGTGTGGGAAGTCGGTCGAGAATACGACGTTCGCCACGCCCATGAGATCGAACACGCCTTTGATCGGGTCCTCGTCGCACTCCACAGACACGAAGCACTGGTGCTTGAAGTATTCGCTCGGCGGCTTGGAAAGGTCGGGCGCGAAGACGTCACCGAGCCACTCGTGGTGCTCGTCCATGCGCCAGAGCAGATACGGCACCCAGCTCGCGTTGCCCTCGAGGAACGCGACGCGCAGCCGCGGATGGCGCTCGAGGATGCCGCCCTCACAGAACGCGACCGCCGCGAGCATTTGCTCGCCTGGGTGACAGACGGTGTGGCGCAGCATCACATTTCGCCCGAATCGCTCGCCGACCTGCGGCAAATGCGCGCCGAGACCTTCATGGAACCCGAGCGGCACGTCGAGCGCTTCGAGCTCGTTCCACAGTGGCTCGTAGTACAGCTCGTGCCAGTTGCGGCCGTTGACCGGATTGGGACGGAGAAAGATGCCCTTGAAACCGAGCTGCGTGATCGAGCGGCGCGCCTCGGCGACCGCGTCGTCGATCTCGAACGGCGAGATCATGCCCGCGCCGAGCAAGCGCTGGGGGTTGACGGCGCAGAAGTCGTAGAGCCAGTTGTTGTAGGCGCGCGCGATGGCGGCCGCCAGCTTCGGGTCCATCCCATCGATGGCCTGCGCGAAGAGTCCGCGGGTTGGATAAATGACGGCGACGTCGATGCCCTCTTCATCCATGGCGTCGAGCTGTGCCTCGGCGCTCCAGCCGCGGTCGTGGAACGCGCGGAAGCGCTGGCGGTCGCGCCGCGCGGACCGCCCGCGCGCATCCGCGGAGAACGTGACGTTCGCCGGCATGAGCTTGCCATCGATCTCGATGCGGAGATCCAGCACCCAATCGTTGAACCCGCGCGGCGCCTGGTGCTTGAACGGCGCGTCGATGTAGCGGGCCCAGAGATCGGGCGGCTCGATGATGTGCAGGTCGCTGTCGAAAACACGGAAGCCGCTCTTCGCCATCGGTTACACCTCTCTGCTGGCATCGGAGCCTACCACTTCACAACCGCGGTTTAATCCGATTAGGCGCGACCATCGAAGACCGCGGCATGGAGGAGGATAGCCATGGTGATCCGTGTGACCTGGGGAAAGCTTCGGGCGGGTGCGTGGAACGACTTCGAGCGCACGTACCGAGAGAACGTCCTCGTCAAAGCAAAGAGCCCCAAAGGACTGCGCGGCCGGTGGCTCGCGCAGGACGAGAACGACAAGGACACGGGGTTTGCCGTGAGCCTCTGGGACAATCTCGCGGACATGAAGGCGTACGAACAGAGCGCGCTCTATCGAGAGATCATGGCGCCGCTCCAGCCGTTCTTCGGCGAGTACAAGACCTATCGCTGTGACGTGAAGTACACCGACATGCGCGCGTAGTCACCGCACGAACAGCGCGCGCTCGGTCTGGGTCAGCCGTTCGGCGCCGCCGTCGGTGACGACGACGGTCTCGCTGAACGCGATCCCTTGCGCGGACACGTACATGTGGAAGACCATGCCCGCCTCGAGCGCCCACCGCGCCGTCGGCACGAACAGGCGCGTGAAATCGCTCGTGCGCGGCGACCAGGGCGCGTAGTAGCCGAGCGTGTAGCCCGTCGCGTTGTCGTACCGGTCGCGCAGCTTCGCGGCCAGCGCGCCGTCGCGCACGATTCGATCGACGTCGGCGGCGACGGCGCCCGGCTTCATCGCCGCCAGCTGGCGGTCCTGCAGCTCGATCAGGACGCGCGCGGCGTCGCGCTGCTCCGCGGACGGCGCGCCGATGACGGTGGGCCGCATGATGCGCGCGCTGTAGCCGTGCACCTGGGGCACCAGCTCCATGTGCAGCAGATCGCCTCGCTCGAGGCGATGGCTGCCGAGTCCGCCGTGCAGCGAGCTGGCGCGGCGGCCCGATGTGATGACGCCGACGCGCGGCGTGTCGGCGCCGAGCTCGAGAAAGATGCGGCTCGCCGCGGCGGCCGCCTCGCGCTCGTTGCGCCCCTCGCCGGCGGCCTCGACGGCCGCCGCGATCGCACGATCGGCGATGTCGGCCGCGCGTCGGAGCAATGCGATCTCCTCGGGCGACTTGCGCAGCCGCAGCTCGCGCAGCACCTCGCCGAAATCCACGAACGACGCCGCCGGCAACGCGGCCGTCAGCGTCTGCCAGCGGCGCACCGTCAGATAGTTCGAATCGAGCTCGAGGCCGATGCGCCGACCCGCCCACCCGCGACGACGAAGCTCGGCCGCGATGACCTCGACAGCATCCTCGTGGTCCGCGATGGTCACGTGCTCGGTGAGCCATGAGCGCTCGAGGAAGCTCGGCTCGTCGAGCGAGCGCAAGCACATCACCGGATCGCCGTCCAGCGGAACGGCACACGCTTGATAACGCGTGGCCGAACGATCGAAGCCCGTGAGATACGCCAGGTGCTCGGCCTCGTCGACCAGCACGATGTCCGCGCCCCGCTCGCGCATCGTGGCGCGCACGGCAGCGAGGCGGCGAGCGTATTCCTCTCGAGAGAACACGAGCGACGTCGTCATGACCGGGACTCCTTGGAGCTTCGCGAAAGCTCATCGATGGGAATGTGGCACGCGATCGCATGCGTGCCGCCGGCGCGCTGCCACGGCGGCTCGACCTCCTCGCACACGCGGCCGACCTTCTGCGGACAGCGCGTGTGAAACCGGCACCCCGTGGGCGGGCGCTGAGCGCTCGGCACGCTGCCCTCGAGCCGAATCGGCCGGGCGATCGCCGCCGGATCCGGCCGCGGCACGGCAGAGAGCAGCGCCGCGGTATATGGATGCGACGGCGCGTGAAACACCTCGTCAACGGTGCCGATCTCCACCAGCCTTCCGAGATACATCACACCGACGCGTGTGGCGACGTGGCGCACCAGGCTCAGATCGTGCGAGATCAGTAGATACGACGCGCCCAGTCCGCGACGCAGCTCGGCGAGCAGGCGCATGATCGACGCCTGCGTGGAGACGTCGAGCGCGGACACGGGCTCGTCGAGCACGAGGAACTTCGGCCCCATCGCGAGCGCGCGCGCGATGGCCACGCGCTGCTTCTCGCCGCCGGACAGCGCCGCCGGCCACCGCGCACCGTAGTCAGGATCGAGCCGCACGGCCTCCAGCAGCTCGCGCACGCGGCGGCGGCGCTCCCGGCGGCGGACGCCGCGCAGCACGAGCGGGCGCGCCAGGGTCGGGGCGATCCGCTTCATCGGGTTCAACGATGAGTCCGGATGCTGAAAGACGATCTGCGCGTCGGTCGGCTTCGGCGCCGCAAAGCGAATGCGGCCCGACGTCGGGCGCAGCAGTCGCACGGCGAGCCGGCCCAGCGTCGTCTTGCCGCACCCGCTCTCGCCGACGAGGGCGAAGACGTCGTGCGCCCCGACCTCGAACGATACGTCGTCGACGGCCCTCACCGGCGGCGCTCCCAGATCGAGCCAGCGAGCGATCGCGCTCGCGCCGCCGAAGTACTTGCTCACGTGCTCGAACGCGAACAGCGGCGCCGGCGTGCCGACGAGATCGCGCGGCATCGCCGCCGCGGTCGACGTGCGCGGCGTCGCGACGAGGGTTCGCCATCGAATGCAGCGCGCGTGGCGGCCGGGCGCAACGGGCTCGAGCGCCGGCGGCGCCGTCGTGCACTCGGGAACGACGAACCCGCAGCGCGGGGCAAAAGCACAGCCGCGCGGCAGCGCCGCGAGGCGCGGGATGCGGCCTTCGATCGGGACGAGACCTCGCGTGCCATCCAGATCCGGCAGCGCATCGAGCAGCCCGCGCGTGTAGGGGTGCACGGGCTGGGCGAACAGCTCGGCCGTGGGCGCCACCTCGACGAGCTCGCCCGCGTAGAGCACCCCCACCCGGTCGGCCACCTGCGCGATCACGGCCAGGTCATGGCTTATATAAAGGATGGCGGCGCCGACCCGGCGCTTGAGGTCCGCCACCAGCTCGAGGATCCGGGCCTGGGTCGTGACGTCGAGGCCCGTCGTCGGCTCGTCGAGAATCAGCAAGCTTGGCCCGCCCGCGAGCGCCATCGCGATGACGGCGCGCTGCTGCATGCCACCGCTGAGCTCGTGCGGATAACGTCGCGCGACCGCTTCGGGATCGGCGATGCTCACGAGCTCGAGCAGCTCCTGCGCCCGGCGCAGCGCGGCGCGCGCCGGCGTCCGCTCGTGGATCTCGAGCACCTCCGCGATCTGCGGGCCGATGCGCAGCGTCGGGTTCAGCGCCGAGCGCGGGTCCTGGTAGACCATGGCGATCTTGCTGCCGCGGATGCGGCGCAGCTCGGTGTCGCTCATGGCCAACACGTCGCGGCCCTCGAAGAGCACGGCGCCGTCCGTGACCCTCGCGTTCGCCGCCAGCGCGCGCATGATCGTGTAGCCGAGCGTCGTCTTGCCGGAGCCGGATTCGCCCGCCAGACCGAACGTCTCGCCCGGCGCGATCTGCAGACTCACGTCGCGCAACGCGTGCAGCGGCCCGGCGTCAGACTCGAAGTGCACCGAGAGCGCGCGGACGTCGAGCACCGGGGACGGCATCACCACGTCAAGTTGCGTAGAATCGGCGCATGCGTGCGACCTGCGCAGTGGCGTTCGCCCTTTGTCTCCTCACGGCGGCGTCCGTGCTGGCGCAACCCGCGTCCAAGGTGTACCGCATCGGCTATATCGGCACCGGCACCATTTCGGGCCCTGGCGACGCGCGTACCGTGGACGCGTTCCGCCAGGGCCTTCGCGAGCTCGGATGGATCGAGGGCCAGAACATCACGATCGAGTATCGGTATGCGGGGGGCCGCGTCGATCGGCTGCCCGGCCTCGCCGAGGAGCTGGTCCGGCTCAACGTCGACCTCATCGCGGCGTCGCCGACGCCCGCGGCGCTGGCGGCCAGGAACGCCACGCGGACGATCCCAATCGTGGGAATGAGTCTCACCGAGCCCGTCGAGATCGGGCTCGTCGCGAGTCTCGCGCGTCCCGGCGGCAACGTCACCGGCGTCACGTACGGCGTCGACACCCAGATCTTCGGCAAGCAGCTGGCGCTGCTCAAGGAAGCCGTGCCCAAGGTCCGACGCGTCGCCGTGCTGTCGGACCCGAGCATTCTGACGCACCCGCTCAGCGTCCGCGCCGTCGCGACCGCGGCGAGATCGCTGGGAGTCGAGGTTCGGTTCCTCGAAGCGCGCAGCCCGGACGACTTCGACGGCGTCTTCGCGGCGATGACCAGGGAGCACGCGGGTGCGCTGTTGATCGTGATGAGTCCGATGATGTTCGTCCACCGAGCACGACTCGCCGACGCGGCGATGGCGCATCGGCTGCCGTCGGTGTCGACGCAGGCGCCGTGGCCGGAGGCCGGCGGGCTCATGTCCTATGGCCCGAACTTGCCCGATCTGTACCGACGCGCCGCGACCTACGTCGACAAAATCCTCAAGGGCGCCAAAGCCGGGGACCTGCCGCTGGAGCAGCCGACCAGGTTCGAGCTCGTGATCAACGCCAGAACCGCGAAGGCGCTGGGGGTGACACCTCCGCGCTCGCTGCTGCTGCGAGCCGATCAGCTCATCGAATGACGTCACGCCGCCCCCAGGCGGTCGCGCAACCCATCACCGAACAGGTTGAACGCCACGATCGTGATCGCCAGCGCCGTCCCCGGCGCCAGCAGCGGCCATGGCGACACGAACACGTACTGCCGCGCCTCGCGGATCATGAGCCCCCAGTCCGCCGTCGGCGGCTGCACTCCGAGACCGAGGAACGACAGGCTCGCGCCGGCGACGATCGCGAAGCCCACACGGAGCGTCGCCTCGACGACGACGGGCGCGAGCACGTTGGGAAAGATCTCTCCGAACATCACGTAGAGGTGGCGCTCGCCGCGCGCCCGCGCCGCAAGCACGAACTCGGCCTCGCGCAGCGAGAGCGTGGCGCTGCGGACGATCCGCGCGACGCCGGGCGCGTTCGCGACGCCGATCGCCAGCAGTGCGTGGCCGGTGCTGGCGCCGAGCGCCGTGATGATCAGCAGCGCCAGCAGCAGCGACGGGAACGCGAGCATGGCATCCACCACGCGCATCACGACATCGTCGAGGCGGCCGCCGGCGTAGCCGGCGAGCAGTCCGATCGGCACGCCGACTGTCAGGCCGAGCGCGACGGCGCCCAGGCCGAGCAGCAGCGCCGGGCGCGTGCCGACGAGCGTGCGGCTGAGCAGATCGCGCCCGTACTGATCGGTGCCCAGCACGAAACGCGCGCCGGGCGGCTTCAGCCGCTCCAGCATGTGCTGCTCGGTCGTCGGATACGGCACGATCCACGGCGCGGCCACGCCCAGCACGAGCACGATAGCGAGGATCAGCCCTCCCACCGCGAGCGCCGGCGAGCGTCGCATCACGAATAACGGATCCGCGGGTCGAACCACGCGTACGCGAGGTCGGCGGCGAAGTTGGCGAGCACGTACACCGAGGCCACGACGAGCGCGCACATCTGCAGCAGCGGCACGTCGCGATTCTGCACAGCGTAGACGATCAGCCGTCCCAGGCCCGGATACGCGAACACCTCTTCGACCACGACGATGCCGCCCATCAGATACCCCAGATCGAGTGCCAGCACCGTGATCGTCGGAAGCAGCCCGTTGCGCAGCGCATGGCGCAGCACGACGCGGCGGGTGGACGCGCCTTTGAGTCGCGCGGTGCGGATGTAGGGAGCCGTCAGCACGTCCGCCATGCCGGAGCGCGTCTGGCGGACGACGTGCGCGAGCAGCACGATCGTCAGCGTCAGCGCCGGCAATACCAGATGGCGCGCCCATGCCGCCACGCCACTCGCGAGCTCCGTGTAGCCGCTGGTGGGAAGCCAGTGAAGCGTTGGCCCCGCCAGCACGAGCAGCAACAGCAGCCCGGTGACGAACTCGGGAATCGAGATGCCGACGTACGTCGCGGTGACGATGGCGAGATCCAGCGGCTGTCCGCGCCGCAGCGCGGCCAGCGTGCCGAGCGGGATGCCGACCACGATCACGACGGCCAGCGCGGCGGCAGCAAGGAAGGCGGAGTTCCGCAGCCGATAGCCGACGACCGTGGCCACGGGCTGCTTCATCGCGAGCGACACGCCCCAATCCCCGGTGACGACGCTGCCGATCCAGCTCGCGTACTGGACGACGAGCGGCCGATCGAGGCCCATCTCGCGCTCGAGCGTACGGAGCGCCTCCGGCGTGGCGTACTCGCCGAGGATCAGCGTGGCGGCGTTGCCGGGCAGCACGTGAATCGCCACGAACACGATCGCCGAGACGAGGAGGAGGATCAGCGCGATCGAGGGCAGACGCCTCAGCGCGTACCGCGCCACCTCAAGCTTTCTTCTTCGGCGCGTCCGCCGCGAGCCACACGTCGTCCAGGATCATGTCCGAGCTCGACGGGCTCAGCCGGTAGTCACGCACGTAGCTCCATTTGCCGTTCAGCTCGTTGGCGAAGAACGGCAGCATGAACGGCCCCTCGTCGCGCGCCGTCTTGAGAAAGTCGGCATAGAGCCGCCGCTGACGGTCGGCGTCGACGACCTCGCGTGCCTGGTCGAGCACGCGGATGGCGTTCGCATGCGTCGGCGCCCACCGGCCCTCGTCGAGCCCCTCCTTCGGGTGGTAGAGCTTCATGAGAATGGCGTCGGCCGTGGGCCGCGTCGCGTAGTACACGACGTACATCGCGCCCTTGTTCCACACCTGCGCGAGGTAACGGTCGTACGCCAGCACCTCGACGTCGAAGTTGAACCCGGCGGGCTGCGCCATCTCCTTGAGGACGACCGCGATGCGCTCGCGGATCGGCGGTGAGTTCGCGGCGAAGAGCTTCACGTTCACGCCGCCGCCCAGGCCCGCCTCCTTCATGAGCTGCCGCGCGCGCGGAATGTCGGCGGCACGCGGCGGCAAAGGCGAGTACGCCGCGTACGCGCTCGACACCGGATGATCGACGCCGAGCTCGCCCTGTCCGTTGTTGATGGCCGCCAGCATGAGCGTGCGGTCGACGCAGAGCTTGAGCGCCTCGCGCACGCGGTTGTCGTTGAATGGCGGCTTGTCGGACGGCAGCGTGACCGCCGCGAACGTTCCGCCCGCGACGGCAAGCGCCTCCGCGCCGGACATCGTCGCCACCTGGGAGAAGAGATCGGGCGTGAGGCCCGAGATCAGATCGATCTCCTTGTTGCGGAACGCGGCGAGCTCGGTGGCGGGATCGGGGAAGACCTTCAGCGTCACGCCGTCGAGGTAGGGCTCGCCCTTGCGGAAATAGTCACCGAACCGCTCGACCACCACGCGATCGCCGGGAACGAACTCCTTCAGCTTGAACGGTCCCGTCCCGAACTCGTGCGACGCCAGCGCCTTGAGATCACCGAGGCCTTCGCGCGCCACGATGCGGGCGTTCGGCACGGCCGTGACGGCCGGGAACACCGAAAACGGCGACTTCATCGTGAACCGCACCGTCGACTTGTCGACGGCCTCGACGCGGTCGATCGGGCCGGCCTCGCCGCGGTAGGGCGAGGCGGTCTTGGGATCGAGCAGCGTCGTGAACGTCGTGACCACGTCGTCGGCGGTGAGCTCGCGGCCGGAATGAAAGCGCACGCCCTGGCGCAGCTTGAACGTCCACACCTTGGCGCCGTCCGCGGCCGTCCACGATTCGGCCAGGTCGGGCACCGGCTCGCGCTTGGCGTTGAGCCGCGTCAGGTTGTTGTACATCCACTTCGTCGCCATCCACTCGGCGCCGCTGATGTGCATGATCGGATTAATCGTGCTGAGACCGAACGTCACGCTGACGCGCAGCACGCCGCCGGCCTTTTCACCCTGCGCCAGCACCGCCAGCGGATTCAGCAGCGGCAGCGCGGCAGCGCCGCCGCTCGCCTTGAGGAACGCGCGACGAGAAAACGTCATTGGCAGATCTCCTGAATGGCAGACGTGTACATCTCGATCATGTCGAGGTAGTCGGCCACGTCGACGCGCTCGTCGGGCATCGTGTTGTAGCGGCCGCCGGGGCCGCACACGACGCCTTCCATCTTCGCGCGGTGCAGCAGGTGCGCGGCGTCGGTGCCATAGAAACAGTACGGGCGCACGGGGCCGAGGGGCTGCTCGCCGCCGCGGACCTTGCGATACGCCTCGCGCACGACCTGCACGATGCGTGCGTCGCGCGAGACCTCGAACGGGAGCATGACCGGTCGGTTGCCGAGCGCCGAGCGCGCCACGCTCGCACGCAGGCCGGGCATCTCGCGCTCGAGCTCGTCGCAGACGCGGCGCAGGTCGGTGAGTACGGACGCCTCGGACTGGCTCGGGGCATAGCGCGCGGTGCCGGTCATCCGCGCGAAATCCGCCACCTGTGGCGGCCGCCACTCGTGCAGCTCGCGGGAGAGCGCACCGTGGACGACGCCGACGTGGGCGCGGTTGACCGACGCGTGATCCGCGTTGGCCGCGCCGCTGAACGTCATGGCGTTGATGCGCGGGATCAGCGCCGTGGCCGCGGCGATCGCGTCGACCGCCTCCTCACGCTTGGAGGCATGGCGCGTCACGCCGACGAGCTCGATGAGCCAGTTGAAGGCGCCGGCGTGGAGCGTGAGCCCGGCCAGATCGGTCGGCTCGCCGTTGATGAAGTAGTCGGCGCGAATCCCCGAGTCGATGGCCTTGATCGTGCCGATGCCGCCCTGCAGCTCGCCGATCACGTACGTCAGCACCACGTCGCCGCGCATCCGCACGCCACGCTCGATCAGCCGCTCGACGGCGCAGAACGAGGCGGCGTCGCCGGCCTTCATGTTCGACACGCCGATGCCGTAGATGAACTGATCGTCGTAGACACCGCCCCACGGATCGACGGTCCAGCCCTCGGTGACCGGGTTGGTGTCGAGGTGGCCGTTGAAGAGCAGGCTCTTGCCGCCACCGGCGCCGCGCCAGACCCCGATGGCGTTGAGGCGCCCCGGCTCGACTTCTTGCGTGTACGCCTCGAGGCCCAGACGCTGCATGCGCTCGACGACGAAGCGGGCGAGCTCGCCTTCACCGGGCGTGCCCGAATAGCTCTTGAAGCGAATCATCTCCGCGAGGAACTCGAGCGCGCGCCTGGCGTGATCGTCCATAGCGGGGCCATATGATACCCCGCTCGCCCGCCGGCGGATCTCAGCTCGTTCGCGCGCGCTCGATCTCGTCCGGCGCGTAGCGGAACGCGCGAAAGACCCAGTTGTTCAACCCCGGCCGGCCGTCTTCCACGAAGAAATGCGGGTTCACGTACTCCCACACGACCTCGCCCTCGCGGGTGACCTCGAAGATGCGGCCGTCGCAGCCCTCGCAGATGAGCGTGTTGCCGTTCGGCAGTCGCTGCGCACCGGAGATATAGGGACTGAAGAAGTCGAACAGCGACTGGTCGCGATACTCCCACACGATCGCGCTGGTGCGCGGGTCGACCTCGATCACGCGCGAGTACGGCGCCGGGTGATCGCGGCGATGCGGACCGTTGTCGAAGATGAGCAGATTGCCGTTCGGCAACGGGCGCGGGTCGTGCTGCTGGGCCAGCGGCGGGCCACCGAGCTTCCACGTGATGTCGCCCGTGCGCCGGTCGACGACGGCCACGGTCGAGATGTTGCGGAAGCTGACGACCAGGCTGCCGTCGGCGAGCTCCGCAACCGTGTTGCCGTGCGTCCACTCCTCGCGGCGATCCTGTAACGTGATGACGTCCGTCTCGAAGTCCAGATGCTCCCAGCTCCGCCATTCCCACACGCGCTCGCCCGATGTCGTCATCTCGATCAGATAATCGGCGTAGATCGTGCCGTCGACCTCGCTGCCTGCCAGGCCGCCGTTGATTCGAGCATGCAGCGCGCGCGGCACCGATCGCAGACAGAGCAACATCACGTTGCCGTTCCGCAGCTTGCGGGCGTCGTGATGGTGGTCGGGATGCCGAACCTCCCACACGACCTTGCCGTGCCAGTCGACTTCGAGCGCGGCGCCGGCCTTGAAGCGCGCCCACGCCTCGAACCGCTTGAGATCCTCCATGACCTTGCCGGAGTAGAACAGGTGACCGTTGTCCAGCAGGTAGCCATAGAGGCCCGGACGATACGGCAGCCGCCACGTATGCACGACGTCGCCGCGCATGTCGACCAGGTACACGGTGCCGTCGCCGAACATCGGCGTGAACAGCGTGTAGCCGGCGAAGGCGCGCGCGGGATCGTGCGCGATCAGGCCGGTGCGCGTGCGACGCACGCGCTGCTGGTCGACGCTCGACATCAGACGCAGGCCATCGCGTAGACCTGCGTCGCACCCTCGGGCGACGGACGCTCGGCCCACGTGTCGCCGCCGTCGTCGCTCGCGAACACTTCGCCGCCGCTGGTGGCGCAGAACACGCGCTTCGGTTGGCGCGCGTCGAAAGCGAGGCCGAACATCGTGCTCCGCGGCTTGAAACCCATGTTGACGCGCGACCAGCTCGCGCCGCCGTCCTTGCTGCGGAACAGCACGCCGAGGTCACTCTGGAACCCTGCGCCCGCGGCCACCCAGATCGTTTTCGGATCGCCGGGTGTCTCGCGGATCTGGCGGCAATACGTCTGGCCCTTGGGGTTCAGCGCCTCGAGCCGAGCGCTCGTCCAGTGCGCGCCCTGGTCGCTGCTGCAGAACAGTCCGGCGCGGCCGATGGCGAGCACGGTCCCTGCACGCCACCGCCCCACGAGAATGCCGTGCATGTCCACGGTGTCGTCGTTGACGTACTGGCCGTGGCTCATGTTCTCCCAATGCTCGCCGCCGTCGACGCTGCGGATCACGCCGCCGACCTCGATGGCACCATAGATTTCGTCGCCGTTGGCGGGATTCACGGCGATACCGAGCACGCGCTTGGCCGGGTTGGCGCCCTGCGCAACGGTCACTTCGGGAAACCGCACGGTCACCGGCAGCGGCTGCCACCGCTCGCCGCCGTCGTCGCTCCGGAAGATTGCGCAGTTCTCGTAGCCCGCGTACATCACGTCGGCGTCGTTCGGATCGAATGCGAGCGACCACACCGGCTGCCCGTGATCCGGCACGTCGAGCTTCTCCCAGTGATCGCCGTGATCCGTGCTGCGATACGGGCCGTGCTGCGTGCCGACGTACAGCGTGCCCGCGTGCTCGGGATGCGGGGCGATGGCCCGGATCGCCGGCGCCTCGGGCAGGCCCTGCGTGAGCTTCTCCCATCGCTCGGCGCCGACGGCCATGCGATAGAGGCCGGACTGGACGGGACGCCCCGGCGCGGTCTCACCGGCGAGACCGACATATATAAAGGAAGCGCGATCGCTCGTCATGACGCCCTCCTCGTGGTGAGCCTCACGTACACGGTGTCGTCTTTGACCTGGACCTCATACGCGCACACGTCATCGGCCACGGGCCCGCTCAGCAGCTTGCCCGTCCGTACGTCGAACGTGGCGAAGTGCAGCGGGCACTCGACGACGTGCCCGTCGAGCTTGCCCTTTGACAGCGGCTCGTGGCGATGGCCGCAGGCATCGCGCAGCGCATAGAATTCACCGTCAACGTTCGCGACCAGCACGCGCTCGCGATCGACAGCGACCCACCGCATCGTTCCGGGCGACAGGTCGGATGCCGCCATCACCGGCACGAAGACGCTCACGCTGCGTCAGTTCAGCTTGAAACCGAACAGTCGCGCGGCGTTCTCCGCCGTAATTTTGCGCGTGTCCGCCTCGGGGACGTTGGCGAACATGCGATCCAGGAAGTCGCGCGACTTCGGCCACGTCGACTCCGCGTGCGGAAAGTCGCTGCCCCAGAGCATGGTGTCCACGCCGATCTCGTCGCGCAACTCAACGCCGAGGTCGTCTTCCATGAACTCCACGAACATGTTGCGCCGCCAGTAGTCGCTCGGCAGCAGCCCGTCTTTCGAGCGCCAGCCCTTGGTGAACACGGGCCGCTCCCGGTACGTGAAATCCATCTGCTTGAGCCAGTGAGGGATCCAGGCCGCCTCGTGCTCGACCGAGCCCACCTTGAGCCTCGGATAGCGGTCGAAGACCCCGGCGAAGATCATCGCGCCGAGCGAGTAGCGCACCCAGTAATCCGTGGTGGAGCGACCAGCGCCCGTGAGCTCGGTGAGATTGATCGTGAACTCGTTGCCGGGTACCCCGACGCGCGGTGTGCCGATGTGCAGCAGCAGCGGCAGCCCCACGTCCTGCGCGGTCCACCAGAGGCGGTCATAGATCGGGTGACGATACGGGCGGTCCGCCAGCGGCGAGACCGGCACGAATGCGCCGACCAGACCGAGCCTCGCGCTGCGCTCGAGCTCCAGGCACGCCTCCTCGACGTCGTCCACATTGAGCATCGCGATGCCCTTGAGCCGATCGGGGAACGGCCGGCAGAACTCGGCGATCCAGTCGTTGTAGACGCGGCAGATCGCCGAAAGCATGGCGCTGTCCGAGATGCGATACCAAAAGAGGCCCTGGCTCGGCTGCAGGCACGAGCCCCACACGCCGTCCATCTCGTTTTCTTTGATCATCATCTGCGGATCGTAGGCGCCGAGCCGCACGTCTTCCCAGAGGCCGAGAAAGTCGATCTGCGAGGGGTCCTCGAACCGCTGCCCCGCCTGCATCACCGCGCCGAGCGTGCCGACCGGCGTGCCATCGATCACCCACGAGTCGAACTTGCGGCCCGACGGCGTCTCCAGACGCTCGAGGCGCGGGGCGCGCTCGCGGAATCGAGGCTCGATGCGTTTCGTGTAGAGATCGGGCGGCTCGACGATGTGCGAATCGGCGGAGATGAGCTTGTGCGTCATGATCGCCATGGGTCACCTCCCGTGTGGTCCGGCACCGTACGCCCCGCGGTGGTCGTTTGTCAAAGCGATCATGCGGTCAGCCGTTCGGCGGCGAACGAGTTGAATACGCTCCGCGTCGGCGTGCGTCCTAAGAGCAGGAGACAGAAGTCATGGTCATGAAAAAGCTCTCATCGCTCGCGCTCGCCGGGATCGCACTCGTGCTTGCGAGCAGCGCACCCGTTCTCGCGGCGCCGCACGCCGAACGCGGCGCCCCGAATCACCCCCCCGCTGCTCGCTTCGACGGTCGCCGGGCGTTCGACGGTCACCGCTTCGAGGCGCGCCGCTTCGATCACGGGGGGTTCCATCGCGGGTTCCGCGGCGGAGCGGTGATCGTCGCGCCGTTCTACTGGCCGTCTTACCCGTACGCCGCCGACCCCGGCTACGTGTACCAGACGCCGGCGCCGACTTACTGGTACTACTGCCCGAGCTACGGCGCGTACTATCCCAACGTGCAGAGCTGTCCGGAGCCGTGGGTCCCGGTCCCAGGCTAGTCGCTCTCGAGCCGGCTCAGCCCGCCGGCTTGATGTTGGGGTTCAGGCGGAAGAAGTTCTCTGGATCGTATTTCTTCTTCAGCGCGGCCAGGCGCTCGTAGTTCGCGCCGTACCCGGTGCGGATTCGATCCTCGTCGTCCGGACCGAGGTCGTTGACGTAGACACCACCGCCCGCGTGGGCGTGCAGCGCCGTCCAGCATTCACGCGCCCACGCGATGTTCTTCGCCGACTCCGCGGGGTCGAGCCAGGCGGACACGATGACGGGCGCGTACGGCAGTCGGCGATGGGCGAACGCCGTCGCGTGCGGCGCGACCCGAGCGGCCGCACCGAGCGTGGTTTGCACGAGAATGCCGGACATGGGCGATGGCTTCGTCGCCGCGTACTCGACGAACACGTCGATCGCTTCGTCCGAGAGGTCGGCGAGGAAATCGGCCTTGGTGTAGTAGCTGGCGCCGGTCGGAAAGCCGCCGTCGAAGAGGCGCTGCTGCGCGAGGTACGGCATCGGTCCGAGCACGTCGAGCGCGGGCGATCCGAGCGACTTCAGCGGACGCACGACCTCGGTGCCCTTGTCCACGGGCCCGCAATAGCAAGCGACCAGCGCCACGACCGTCACGCCGTCGGGCGTGGTGATCAACCCCGCGTAGAGGGTCAACTCGTCGGGCGCCGTCTTGCTGAATCCCCGGTAGAAGCGCAAGACCTCTTTCGCCTGGCTCAGCGGATAGAGCACCATGCCGCCCACGATCGTCGGCCCGACTCGATGGAGGCGGTACTGAAACGACGTCACCACGCCGAAGTTGCCGCTGCCGCCGCGCAGCGCCCAGAACAAATCCGCGTTTTCCGACGCGCTCGCGGTCAAGAGCCGCCCGTCGGCGAGCACGACGTCGGCCGAGAGCAGGTTGTCGATGGTGAGGCCGTGCTTGTTGGAGAGCCAGCCGAGGCCGCCGCCGAGCGTGAGCCCCGCAATGCCCGTGTCCGAGACCGTGCCGCCCGTCGTGGCAAGCCCGAAGGCCTGCGTCTCGTGATCGAACTCGAGCCATCGCACGCCGGGCTCGGCGCGCGCCGTTCGCGCCGCGGGATCCACGCGCAGGCCCTTCATCGGCGAGAGGTCGATCACGAGGCCGCCGTCGCACACCGAGTGTCCGGGAAAGCTATGGCCGCCCCCGCGTACCGCCACCGGCAGCCCGCTTTCGCGGGCGTAATTCACGGCGGCGATCACGTCGGCCGCGCCGGCGCACCGCGCGATCAGCGCGGGGCGGCGGTCGAACATGCCGTTCCAGATCTTGCGGGCGCGCTCGTACGTCTCGTCGCCCGGGCGTAGTAACTGACCCCGTAGAGCCGCGGCGAAGTTCTCAATCATGGACCGGCATCATACTGCCTCCCGAGCCACCGCGCTCGGGGGCCGAGCGGGCCGTCGGGCACTCCCATTCGTCCCTACATGATTCGGCGCATACCTGTTTTGCTCATACGCGGGGGAAGTCGTGGCTCGCTTCGCACTGCTCCGTGCTCTGGCCGCGGTGGTACTCGTCCTCGGCGTGCTGCTGCCGGCGCCCACGCTCGTTGGCGCGACGGGTGGCGGGCACGGTGGCGGTGGCGCCGGGGGCGGGTCCGGCGGCTGGCACGGATCGGGTGGCTGGCACGGCGGCCACGACCACGGTCATTCTCATGGACACGGAAGCGCCGTCATCGTCGGCGGCGGCTTCTGGTGGGGCGGACCGTGGTGGGGTCCGTGGTCGTATTACCCGTACTATCCGCCTTATTACGTGGGGCCCTATTACGCGGGGCCGGCGGCGCAGTCGGAGCCAGTCGAGTACATCCAGGGCCCGTCCAGTCAGCCGCCATCCAGCAGCCAGCCGACGTCCGGGTTCTGGCACTATTGCGCGAGCGCCCGCGCCTACTATCCCGATGTTCCGACGTGCGCCGAGCCCTGGATTCTCGTCCCGCCCAGAAATCCCTGACGCTCAGCGCGATTGCATCAGCAGAGCCATCACACGGGCGGCGTCGGCGGACTGCAGCCCACGCGCCGGCTGCGTCTGAACGAGACAGCCGTGGAATTCGCCGACATCAACGTGATCGTCGATGATCACGAACGTCGCCACGTCGTGCTCGGCGAGCCAGGCCGCGATCTCGTCGCCGCGGCCCGCGCCCGCGCCACCGATCGGCGTCTTGTCGATCACGCGGCCGGTGAACCCGGCTGCGCGCAGCATGGCCTGCAGCTCGGCAACGCTCTTGCCGTGCCGCCACGTGGACGACACGACGACGTCGGCGTCCGCGTGCTCCACGATCTCGTTCAGCACCGCGATGCACGCGGGGTCCAGATCGCCGTAGCGCTCCCACGTGCGGATCGGGGCCAGCACCCCATCGATGTCGAGGAAAATCACGCGGCGCGTGCGGCTCAGCGTCGCGGCTCGGCGACGAAGAGCGGGATGCGCCGCGTCGTCTTCGCCTGATACTCCTCGTACGGCGGGTACGCCGCCACCGCCAGCTTCCAGAGCCGCGCGCGCTCGGCGGCATCGCTCACCTCGCGCACCCGCATCGGCTGCACCACCGTGTGGTCACGGAGCTCGACGTTCGGGTTCGCGCGCAGGTTGTTCACCCAGACCGGATTACTCGGCGCACCGCCCACCGAGCCGACGAGCACGTAGTTGATGCCGTCCTTCACCCTCATCAGCGGTGTCTTTCGGATCGCGCCGGTCTTGTTACCGGTGTGCGTGACGATGACGACGGGGAGTCCGGTGTCGCGCAACGTGGTGCCTTCCTTGCCGCCACTCTTCTCATAGAGCTCGACCTGGTCTCGGACCCACTGTCGCGGACTCGGGATGTATTCGCTCATGGCGTCCTCCTGAAGGCGAGCGGATCGTCGGGGTGCATCGTCACCGTCCACTCGAGCCCGATGCGTGATAGATCGGCGGCGAGCACGTCGTCGCCATCGGGTCGGACACCGCGCTCGATCCAGGCGACCAGGTCGTCGAACGCCCGCTCGCGGATCTGGTAGTCGAACGTGCAGTGCCCGCCCGCGCGCAGCACGCGCTGCACCAGCAGCCGATCGGTTCCGGCGGCGATCGTGCGTCGCCGGTACGCCTGCTCCAGGCTGAGCGGTACCCATGCATCGCCCGTCTCGTGCAGCGTGAGCAACGGCACGGTGAGACGACCGGTGCGCTCCGCGTACACGGGGTTCACGGCCGGCGACCGTGCGTCTTTGGCCGGCGCGAGCCGACGCACCCGCGCGTTCAGCTCCTGTTCAGAGAGTCCGAGTCCGGGATCGATGCGGTAGCGGACGTTCAGCGTGCTCGCCGCTCGCGAGCCGGGCCGCGTCTCGTTGTCCACGTTCGGCGCGCGAAACGTCATGTTCATCAGATAGCGCCGCTGCAGGCCATGCAGCCGCAGGGGCAGCTCGTGGCCGGCCGCATCCGCCCCCATGAGATATTTCACGACGCTGTCGAACTGGCGCCCGCGGGCGGTGTACTCGCCGGGCATGCCGAGCGCGCGAATCACACGCTCGTTGAGCCGACGGGCAAACGTCTGCTGGTCCGGTGCGTCCAGCAGCGGCACGCCCGAGATGAGCTCGGCCGCGGCGGTGTACGCGAGCAGATAGTCCGCGACGCTGATGCCGTCGACGAGCCCACACTCGGTGAACCCCCCCTGATAGAGGCCGGGCCGCAGCTCCAGCGACGCGACCGCGATGTGGCCGCCCATCGACTGGCCGTAGATGATGCTCCAGGGCGGCGGCCCGATCTCCTTCACGAACAGCTCGCGGAGCGCGATCAGATCCTCGATGAACAGGTGCGGCTGGTAGTCGCGCGCGCGATAGCCCGAGGCGATCCACGCGTGGCCGCGGTCGATGATGTGGTTGGCGAGCGGCGGTGAGGTGACGGCGCCCGCGCCGGGGCCATACTGAATGCCGTGGGCATACACGACGAGCCCGCCCTGCCAGTTCTCCGGGACGGCGATCCGATAATCCGCACCCCCGAGCACGCCGCTGCGATCGACGGCGGGCCGCACCGTCTGCGCGCGCGGCATATCGCGCCACAGCATCGACGGCGCCACGAGCGCGACGACAACGAGCAGCAGCGTAACGGCGATCCGCATGCCTTCGCTTCCTCCCGGTGAGTTCGTGACGTAGCATAGCCGAGCCAAGGAGCCACGCAATGACAGACGCCAGGGGCCCGCTGCACGGTATCCGCGTCATCGATCTCGGTCGTCACCAGGCCGGACCGCGCTGCGCGCAGGTGCTCGCGCGGCTCGGGGCCGAGGTCATCAAGATCGAGCGCCTGGGCGGCGAGGAAACGCGCTATCACGGGCCGTGGGTGCGCAAGCAGAGCGCCTACTGGGTGCAGTACAACAGCGGCAAGAAGAGCCTCAGCATGGACCTGCGCCGCGACGAGGCGAAGGAGGTGGTGCGTCGGCTCGTGAAGCTGTCCGACGTGCTCGTGCAGAATTTCCGGCCCGGCACGATCGAGGAGATGGGCTTCGGCTACGAGGTGCTGAAGCGGCTGAACCCGCGCATCATCATGGTCAACGTCTCGGCGTACGGGCAGTTCGGCCCGTATCGCGATCAGATCGGCTATGACCCGATCGGCCAGACGATGTCGGGCATCGCGATGGTCACCGGCGACGAGGGCATGCCGCCGATCCGCGCCGGCGTGCCGATCATCGATCGCACCACCGCGCTGCATTCGGCGATCGGCACGCTCGCCGCGCTCTGGGAGCGCACGATCTCGGGCGAGGGCCAGTGCCTCGACGTCTGCCTGGCGGACTCGGGCTACAGCCTGACCGAGATTCCGATCACGGCGTATCACGGCGTCGGCACCGTGCCCCAGCGCGGCAAGTCGGATTCCGGCGGCATGTATCCGTGCAAAGACGGCTGGATCCTCGTCTCAGCGCCGGACCAGCATCACTGGCCGCGCGTGTGCGCCGCGTTGGGCAAGCCGGAGTGGCAGACCGATCCACGCTTCGCTACGCGTCACGACCGCGGCAAGCATGGGGCGGACATCAACGCGGCGATGCGCGAGCTGCTGGCGACCATGACGATGACGGACGCGATCGCGCACTTCACACGCCACGACGTCGTCGCCGCCCCGGTGAACACGATTCCGCAGGCCGCGGACGATCCGCATCCGTGGCAGCGCCGCGCGATGGTCGACGTGCCGGACTTTCTCGCGAGCTCGATCGCGGTGTCCGGCGACTTCTGGCACTTCAGCCGCACGCCGGCCGTCGTCGCGTCGACGCCGAAGGTCGGCGAGCACAACGACGAGGTGCTCGGTCTGCTCGGCTACTCGACGGCGGAGATCGCCGATCTATATGCGAAAGACGTGATCAGCCAGCGCGATCACTACGACACCGTGCCCGGCTAGCGGCGGTATCACGCCGCGTAGAATCAGTAGCCATGGATGCGCGCTCCGTGGAACGCAAGCTGGCCGCCATCCTGAGCGCGGACGTCGAGGGCTACAGCCGGCTCATGGGCGACGACGAGGCGGCAACGGTTCGCACGATCACCGAGTATCGTCAGGTGATCGTCTCCGCCGTGGCGGGCCACGGCGGGCGGGTCGTCGACGCGCCGGGTGACAACGTCCTCGCGGAGTTCGCGAGCGTCGTGGACGCCGTCGGGTGCGCGGTCGAGGTCCAGCGGGACCTCGCGTCGCGCAACGCCGCGCTCCCACCCTCCCGCCACATGCGATTCCGCATCGGGATCAATCTCGGCGACGTGATCGTCGACGGCGAGCGGATCTATGGCGACGGCGTCAACATCGCCGCACGCCTCGAGAGCCTGGCCGACGGCGGCGGCGTCTGCCTGTCCGGCGCCGCGTACGACCAGGTCGAGGGCAAGCTCGGCCTCGATTACGACTTCCTCGGCGAGCAGACGGTGAAGAACATCGCGCGGCCCGTGCGCGTGTATCGCGTGCGTCTCGGCTCAGACGCCTCTCCAGCGTCGTCGCCGAAAGCGCGGACGTCGCACCGCCGCACCCTGATGCCCGTCGTCGCCGCCGTCGCGATCGCGTTGGTGCTCGGAGCGGGCGGCTGGGCAGGGTGGCGCTGGTTGAGGCCCGCCGACTCGGCCGGGCTTCCCTTGCCCGACCGGCCATCGGTGGCCGTGTTGCCCTTCACGAATCTCAGCCAGGACGCGTCGCAGGACTATTTCAGCGATGGCGTCACGGAAGACCTGATCACCGGCCTCTCGAAGATTTCGGGCCTCTTCGTCATCGCGCGCAACTCCGTCTTCACCTACAAGGGGCGCGCGGTGCAAGTGCGCGACGTGGGCCGTGACCTCGGCGTGCGCTACGTCCTGGAGGGCGGCGTCCAGCGCGACGGCAGCCGCGTGCGCATCACCGCCCAGCTGATCGACGCCGCGACGGGTTATCACATCTGGGCCGAGCGATACGATCGCGAGGTGACCGACATCTTTGCCTTACAGGACGAAGTCACGCAGCAGATCGTCCGCGCGATGGCTGTGAAGCTCACCGAGACCGAGAAATCGCGCCTCGGTCGGGCGCCCACCGGCGTCGTGGAGGCGTACGACCTCGTCCTTCGCGGCAACGAAGCACGCTACCGCACGACACGTGAAGGCAACGCCGAGGCGCGCCGGCTCTTCGCGAGCGCCATCGATCTGGACCCGGAGTACGCGTCGGCCTACACGGGGATGAGCTGGACGCACCTTCAGAGCTGGCAGTTCCTCTGGAGCACCGACCGGCAGACGCTCGAGCGTGCCCGCGAGCTCGCCGAGCGCGCGCTCTCGATCAACAACACGCTGCCCGAGGCGTGCAATCTCCTGGGACAGATCTATCTCTGGAACAAGGAGCACGATCGCGCGATGGCGCAGGCCGACCGTGCCGTCGCTCTCGCCCCGAACGACGCCGACAGCTATGAAACGCAGGCGGAGATCCTGAGCTGGTCGGGAAGACCCGACGACGCCATCCGGGTGATCCATCAGGCGATGCGCCTGAACCCTCGCTATCCCATCTTTTATCTGTGGACGCTCGGCCACAGCTACTATCTGGCCGGGCGTAGACAGGACGCGCTCGCCACCTTCGATCGGCTCGAGCAGCAGAATCCCAACTTCCTTCCCGCGCATGCGTACCGCGCGGTGCTGCTCGTCGAGCTCGGGCGAGAGAAGGAAGCGCGGGAGGCGTGGTACAAGGCGGGGCACCTCAGCCCGGCCGCCACGCTCGTGACGCTGCGCGAGCGCCTGCCCTACAAGCGCGAGGCCGACCTGGACCGATTCCTCACCATGGCGCAGCGCGCCGGCATGCCGTGACCGAGCGCGGCGCGCGGATATAATGCACGCCACGATGAAACCCGGCGCCGCCGCTGCGCTGCGCACGATCCTGCCGCTGGCCGGCTGGGACGACGATCGCGCGCATGATGTGCAGTTCAGCGACGCGACCGACCCGATCTTGCCGACGCCATTCCGCATCGGCCAGACGAGCGCGGCCGCGCTCGCCGCGGTTGGACTCGCCGCCTCCGAGCTGTGGGTGCTGCGCACGGGCCGTCGCCAGCAGATCGCCGTCGACACGCGCCAGGCGACGGCATCGCTGCGGAGCACGCACTACATGAAAATGAGCGGCGCGCCCGTGTCGACCGAGCGGAACACGGTCATGGGCACCTACCCGGCGAAGAACGGGCGCTGGAGCTATCTGCATTGCAACTTCCCCAACCATCGCGCGGCCGCGCTGAGCGTGCTGGGCGTGCCCGAAGATCGCGAGGCGGTGCGTGAGGCCGTCACGCGGTGGGATGCGCTCGAGCTCGAGGAAGCGATCATCGCAGCCAAGGGCGCCGGCGGCATGGTCCGCACCATGGATGAGTGGGCCAAGCACCCGCAAGCGGCGGCCGTCGCCTCGCTGCCGTTGCTGGAGATTCTCAAGATCGGCGGCAGTCCGGCCGAGCCGCTGCCCGACGGCGATCGTCCGCTGTCGGGCGTGCGCGTGCTCGACCTCACGCGCGTGCTCGCGGGCCCGACGTGCGCCCGCACGCTGGCCGAGCACGGCGCCGACGTGCTGAAGATCACCGCCGCGCACCTGCCCAATCTCGGCTATCAAGAGTTCGACACGGGTCACGGCAAGCTGTCCGCGCATCTGGATCTACGCGAGCCGAAGGACGTCGCGACGCTCCGCGAGCTGGTCCGCGAGGGCGATGTCTTTTCGCAGGGCTATCGGCCCGGCACGCTCGGCGACCGCGGCTACTCACCAGAGGCGCTTGCACGACTACGCCCGGGCATCGTCTATGTGTCGCTGAGCGCGTTTGGTCACGTCGGCCCATGGGCCTCGCGTCGCGGCTTCGACACGGTCGTGCAGACGGTGAGCGGCATCACCGCGCGTCAGGGGCAGCTGTTTCCCGGCGCCGCGCCCGGCCCGCAGTTCTATCCCGTCTCCGCGATCGACTACCTGACGGGCTATCTCATGGCGTTCGGCGCGATGGTCGCGCTCGCGCGGCGCGCGCGCGAGGGCGGCAGCTGGCTCGTGCGCATCTCGCTCGCGCAGACCGGCCGCTGGCTGGTCGGCCGCGGCGAAGTGCCGGAGGCCGAGCTCACGAGCGTGCCGAAGGAGTTCTCGGCGGCCGAGCTCGAGCGCTGGACGATCAGCACCGACACGCCGGCCGGCCGCCTGGAGCATCTCGGACCGGTCGTGAGACTCTCCGAGACGCCGCCGCGTTGGGCTCGACCCGCCGTCCCGCTCGGCTACCACGCGCCGGTGTGGCCGGCGCGTGGCGCGTAAGCCGGCGCGTCAGCTCGGACGGATCGAGCGCCAGTCCCCCGCCTTCTCGAACGCGGACGCCGCCCGATAGATCGCGACCTCGTCGAAGTGCTTCGCGGTCAGCATCATCCCTGCCGGAAGCCCGTCACTGAGCCCGCACGGCACGCTCATGGACGGATGTCCCGTGACGTCGAACGGACACGTGTTGGTGATCATCTCGAAGCCGCGCTGGATGATCTCCATGCGGGGCGCGCCCGGCGCCGGAATGCGGGTCGCCTTCAGCGGCAGCGTCGGCATTAACAGCAGATCGTAGTCGGCGAGCACGGCGTCGTAGGCGGCGCGCAGCGAGCGCGCGAGGTTCTGGCTCTTCGCATAATAGTGGCCGCGATACTTGTTCAGCGCGTACTGGCCGAACAGGATCGTGGTCTTCAGCGTGTCGGAAAACTCGTCGGCGCGCTGCCGCCAGGCGGCGTGCGCGTCGATGAGGCTCGTCACGTACAGGCCCTTCCAGTTGAAGCCGAAGCCGTTGCCGTTCAACATCTGCCAGGTCGCGCCCTCGACCGCGATCGGTGTCCAGATGGCCGGCCCCGCCAGGTGCATCGGGATCGACACCTCGTCTACCTGCGCACCGAGCTGCCGAAAGAGGGCCGCGCCGCGCCGGACGAGCGCGTCGACGTCCGCCTCGGAGTTCGCCAGGCCGAAGCCTTCCTTCACGACCGCGATCTTCAGGCCGCGCGCGTCGCCGGTGAGCGCGTTCGTGTACGCGGCCGTCTTCACGTTCACCTGGCGCGGGTCGAGACCGTCGGGGCCGACGAGGACCTCGAGCAGGAGCGCGTTGTCGCCGACGGTCGCCGTCATCGGGCCCGTGTGATCGAGCGTGAGCTCGATCGGGAAGATTCCCGTGTAGGGCACGAGCCCGTGCGTCGGCTTGAGCCCGTAGACGCCGCAGTACGCGGCCGGGATGCGGATCGACCCGCCCTGGTCGCCGCCGATCGCCATCTCGACCTCGCCGGCGGCGACGACGGCAGCACTGCCGGAGGACGATCCGCCCGCGGAATACCCGGCCTTGCGCGGATTCTGCACCGGCCCCGCCGCGCTCGTGTGGCTGCCGCCCGAGAAGCAGAAGTATTCGCAGTGGACCTTGCCCACGATCGTGCCCCCGGCGTCGAGGATGCGCGTGACGATCGTCGCGTCGACATCCGGGACATAGCCCTCCAGCGTCGAGGCGCCATTCATCATCGGTACGCCGGCCAGGCACACATTGTCCTTGAGCGCGACGCGCTTGCCGCGCAGCTTGCCGCTCGGGGCGCCGTGGATCTCAGACTTGTGATACCAGGCGTTGTACTTGTTGTCCGCGCCCTCGGGTCGATGGCCCGGTGTGCGCGGATACTTCACCGGCGGCATCGGGTCGGCCATCGCTTCGATCGCGTGATACGCGGCGACGCTGCCGGGCATCGTTTGCAGAAAGAACGCGACGTCGTCATCGGACAGGTTCATGCCGAGCTGCCGGCCAACCGTCTTCAGCTCCTCGGGCGTCGGAACCTTCACGCTCGCCATGGTCAGCCTCCTTTGTTCGGCGCAGCATCGATCCGAACGCGGCCCGGGTCAACCGCGGGCAAACTCGACGGCGGTGTTCTACTCGGGCGATCCGCCGCGCGGCGGGCGTTCTGCCGTGCCGCAACACGTGAGCGTCGCGAAAGGCCGCGATCTACGTGCATCGCCGGTGCGGCACGTCGGTTGCGTTCACGCCGCCGAGTCATCACCACGAAGGACGCATGAGACTGCTCGCGGAGGACGCATGAGACTGCTCGCCGCTCTCTCGACAGTGGTTGTCGTTGTCGCCTTCTCGATCGCGGCGCCGCGCGGCGTCGACGGGGCGCCACCGGCGGACAAGGTCTATCGCATCGGCATGCTCGAGCGCACGTCGACGACGATCAACGCCGACAACGTCGAGGCCTTCCGCCAGGGACTCCGCGATCTCGGATACGTCGAGGGCGAGTCGTTCGTGATCGACTATCGCTCGGCCGAGGGCCACGACGAGCGGTTTCCAGCGCTCGCCGCGGAGCTCGTGCGGCTCAAGGTCGACGTGATCGTGACGCGCGGCACTCCCGCGGCGCTCGCCGCGAAGAACGCCACCGCCACGATTCCGATCATCATCACCGGCGTCGGCGATCCCGTCGCGCAGGGTCTCGTCGCCAGCCTTGCGCGCCCGGGTCGAAACGTCACGGGACTGAGCGCCGCGGTGACCGACGTCTATCCCAAGCGGGTGCAGCTGCTCGCGGAGCTGGTGCCGCGACTGACGCGAATCGCCGGGCTGTTCAACATGAGCAACCCGGCGCTGCCGTCGCAGTGGAAAGAGGTCGAGCGGGCCACGCGGTCGCGCGGCATCGAATCGCAACTGCTCGACGTGCGCAAGACGGACGACCTCGAGCCCGCGTTCGACGCCGCAGTCCGCAGTCGCGCCGATGCGCTACTGGTCGCGATCGACACGCTGACCCAGGCGAATCAGCGGCTCATCGTCGATCTCGCGGCGCGGCGCCGGCTGCCGGCGATGTACGCCTCGACGGAGTACTCCGGCGGCTTGATCTCGTACGGCGTGAACTACCCCGCGATGTATCGTCGCGCCGCGCGCTATGCGGACAAAATTCTGAAGGGCGCACGGCCCGCCGATCTGCCCGTCGAAGAGCCGACCACGTTCGAGCTCGTCATCAACGCGCGGACCGCGCGTGCGCTCGGGCTGGCGATCTCCCCGGCTCTGCTGTTGAAGGCGGACACCGTGACCGAAGCGCCGCCCCGTTCGCACGCATCGCGCCCCGGCGTGCGTGGCCCCTTGGAGATGGAAAGTCCGTAACGAGCGCGTCGCTGCCGGCCCCCGCGCGCTGCTGGCCGTGGGTGGGCGGGCCGATCGTGCTGGGCCCCTTGCCTCGGGGGCCCAGCGCGACGGCCCGCCCACCCGCGGCCGGCTTACGCGCCGGGCCGGCCGGCTTACGCGCCGGGCCGGCCGGCTTACGCGCCGGGCCGACGCCGGCCAGAACGACGCTTACCGCTCTTGCCCGCCTCTCCCTGCTCGGCGCGCTCTTCGTCGCTGATCGCGAAGCCCTCGGCGTCGGCCGGACTATCGGGCGCGAACGTGTATTCCTCGTCCGAGTCCTCGTCCGCATCGTCCCCGGTGTCGTCAGACACCTCGCGCCCCTGCCCCGCGGCGATCCATCGGCGAACCTTCAGCAGATGGTCGCGTTCGTGTCCGATCGCTTCGCGAAACTGCTGTGCGAGCTCGTCTTGGCCCTCCTGTTCCGCGAGCTGGGCGAGGGCGGTCCAGCACTCGTTGTCCGCGAGCTCCGCGACGACGATTGCCTCGAGCGACTGCAGCAGGTTCGTGCGGGGGTCGCTGAGCACCTGCGGCAGCCCCGCCGAGATGTTTGCGGCCAGGTTCGCGGCGGGCGTCAGCACCGTGGGGTCGCCCCCGAGCTCCTTGATCGCCGTCGTCAAGATGTCGGCGTGCTCATACTCCTCGGTGAGGATGTGCAGCAGCTCCTCCCCGCTCGGCCCGCCGTCAAACGAGCCGTACGCTCGGAACTTCGAGACGAGCGCCTCGTAGAGGCGGGCGCCGGCGTGCTCGAACGCGAGACGCTCGCCGAGCTTGTCCATGAAGAGGGTCGGCTGGCCGCCCGTCGCGGCCGAGACCGTCGCCTTCGCCATGCCGACCAGGGACGCCGGCGGCGGCGTCTCGCCGAGCCCGTCGCTCTCTTGCGCATACGCCACCCGCACGGCGGCGATCGCCTGTGCATCCCCCGGTGACGACGGCGGAAACTCGCGCGGTGCCGCGACCATCTCGTCGCCCCGCGCTCCCGCGTGCATGAGCCCCGTTCGATTGTTGCCCAGCTGTGCCGATTGGCGCATCACGCGGCCCTCCTTTCTCGTTCGGGCGATATCGTGCGCACGCGCTTGGCCGGGTCCGTCAGCTCGGTGCCCGGCCGCCACTCGAAGCCGGCGGCGACGGTCTCCGTCGGCGATCCCTCGGCGTTCATGTACTCGCGATACTCGCGCGTCGCGTCCGTCTCCTCGTCGCGGCTCACGAACTCCGTCCCCGCCGCGCTGAGCGTGAGCTCGCGCCGTAGCGTCTCGCGGACGAACTCGCGGTGGCTCGTGTACCGGATCGGCTCCGGCAAGCGCTCCGGGAGCACCTCGGCCGCGTCGCGACGCTCGGTGTCCTCGAAGATCTTCGCGACGAAGCGCACGTGGCCAAGCTCGTAGTCGAGGAAGCGTTCCCAGATCGCGCGGATACGCGGGTCGTCTTCGGACTCCACGCAGCTCCAGTAATTGTAGACCTCACCCGCCTCGTGCAGCAGCCACTTTTCGAGCCATGTCTCGCTCGGGTCGATGATCGACTCGTACTGCGTGACATGCTGCTCCTCGATCGACGCGATCTCGCCGTAGAGCTGCCGCGCGACCGGATCGGCGAACATCGGCCCGATGGTCATGTAGTAGTCGTGTGTCTGGTGCTCCCCCGCCATCAACGTGTACGCGTGCAGCTTGGTCAGCGGCACGGCGCGCTGGCGGTCGTACGATCGGCGCAGATCGTCGAGCGGATGGCGGTGCTCCACGGCGGTGGGCCGTCCGGGGACGATGTCCGTGTAGCTTTGAATCAGCGTGTTGGCATCTTTACCGAAGAGCCGATCCATCAGCGCCGAGTAACGATAGAGATGGTCGAAGTCCTCGAGCAGCCCGAAGCGATAGACCTGCGCGAGATATTCGTCGGGCTCTTTTTCGGCGATGCTCGCCGTCACCTCGATCGCGACCTGCTCGAAGCCGATCGTCGTCTCCAGCGGGTTCTGATCCGCGGGATTCAGCCAGTTCACGAGCGTTTGCTGGTGCTGCTCGACGCGCCGTACCTGCGCCAGCGCCTTCTGCAGCGGGCCGTTCATGCGCGCACACGCATGACCGAAGCGCAGGGCCTCGGACTCGATGCCATTCATGAGAATGACGCGCACGCGTGTGAACGCGTCGTTCATCAGCTTGTTGTAGGGCGCCTGGACCAGCTCGCGCCAGGTGAATCGCTGCTGCTCCAGGGCCACGCCTGCGTCACGCAGGAGATTGATTGCCACTGCGAAGCTCCTTCCGTCGACACGACGGGATGCCGCGTCGGTCGCTTGCCATGCTTTTGATGATCGCGGCGCACGATTGTCGCCGCGACGTCCACCGAGGACGTGGAGCCCGTGGTCGCAAGGAGAATGCCACCGACGGAACACCGCCGCCGTTGGGTGGAGTAAAATGCTCCTCGCAGCATGGAGTCCGAGGCTCTCCTTCGCGCCGCCTTCGACGTCGGACCCGACGCTGTCCTCGTGTTCAATCGACAACGCGACGTCGTGCACGCCAACGCGGCGGCGCGGCGTCTGTTCGCAGAGGACATCGCCGGGCTCTCGCCCGCCCGCCGCGCCGAGCGCTGGACGTTTCGCGACGAGGCGGGACGGCTCATGCCCGCCGAGGCCTCACCAAGCGCGCGCGGACTGCGCGGCGAGACCGTGCGCGATGTCCGGTGTGCGCTGATCGCCGCCGACGGCCGACGCCGCGACGTCAGCGTCGACGCGTATCCGCTCCGCGATGAGCGCGGGGCCGTCGACGGCGTCGTTTGCGTCCTGCGCGAGATCCAGACGGTCGAGCAGGCGCATCCCCGCCTGTTCGCGGGCCAGCCGACCTGGTTCGGATCGGCCGCCCGCGGCGGCGATGCGGAAGCGCGGCTCCGCGTGGTCGCGGATGCCGGCCGGGCCTTCGGCGCCGCGCCCGACTACGCCGCCACGCTCAATCTCCTTGCGCGCGCCGCCGTCCCGGCGCTCGCGGACTGGTGCGTGATCCGCGTGCTCGAGGCCGACGGCCGGCTGCATCGGCTGCCGGCGATCTATGCCGATCCCGAGCACACGACGACCGCGCGGGCGATGGACGAGTATTACACCGCGCACGCCGATCCGTCCGCGTACACTCCGGGCTCCGCCGTCGCTCGCGTGCTGCGCACGGGCGAGTCCGTGCTCGTGCCGCGCGTGACGCCCGAATGGCTGCGCACCGTCGCGCGCGACGACGCCCACTTCTCGCTGCTGAGCGCGATGGGCATGGTCTCCGTGGTACACGCGCCGTTGCTGCTGCGCGGTCGCGCCATCGGCGTCCTGACCCTCGCGCGCACCGGGTCGGCGGAGCGCTTCCGCGCCTCGGATCTCGCCGTCGCGGAAGAGCTGTGCGACCGCGCGGCCCTCGCGATCGAGCACGCACGCCTCGCCGAGGCGAGTGAGCGCCGCGCGCGCGAGGGCCACGCGATGGCGGAAATCGCGCGGGTACTGGCCGAGACGCTGGATCCCGCGCTCGTCTGGCAGCGCATCGCCTCCGGCGTGCGCACGCTTCTGGACGACGCGCCGGCCGCCGCGCTCTATCGTCTGGACGCCGCCGGCGACATGACAGCCGTCGCGGTCTCGACGGAGAGCGGGCTACACTTCGACTGGACGCCTCGGCTCCCGAAGGGCGCCGGCATGGTCGGCCGCGCCGTCCGGCAGCGTGCCGTCGTCGTCGCCGCGGACGCGCTCGAGGAGGCCGACGTCTTCTATCCGCCGGACGCGCGCGCGCGCCTCGAACGCTCCGCGTACCGGGCGCTCCTCGCCGTGCCGCTCGTCGTGCAGGAGCGCGTGTTCGGCGCGCTCGCGGTGGGCGCGGTGCGCGGCCGCCGCTTCACCGAGCGCGAGATCGAGCTGGTGTCGGCATTCGCGTACCACGCCGCCGTCGCCCTCGACAACGCGCGGCTCTACGAGGAAGCGCAGCATCGCCGCGCCGAAGCCGAATCGGCGCAGGCCGCGGCCGAGGAGGCCAACCGCGCGAAGGACGAATTCCTCGCCGTGCTGTCGCACGAGCTGCGCACGCCGCTCACCGCCATCCTCGGCTGGATCCGCCTGCTGCTGACGAGCCGGCTGCCGCCCGCGCGCGTGACCGAGGCTCTGGCCTCGATCGATCGGAACACCCGCGTCCAGACGCGTCTCATCGACGATCTGCTCGACATCTCGCGCATCGTCGCGGGCAAGATCCAGCTCGATCTGCGCCCGCTCGATCTGGGTGCGCTGCTGGGCGACGTGCTCGCGCTGGCCGGGCAGGACCCGCGCGCGGCCGCGCTGCTGTCGCCGCCGTCGGTCGAGCCCGACTGCATGGTGCGCGGCGATCGCGACCGCCTGCACCAGGTGGTGACGAACCTCGTGAACAATGCGGTGAAGTTCACGCCGGCCGGCGGCTCGGTCGAGGCGCGGCTATGCCGCGTGGACGGCGAGGTTGAGCTGGTCGTGCGGGACACCGGCGAGGGCATCGCCGCCGACCAGCTGCCGCACGTCTTCGATCGCTTTCACCAGGTCGACCGCGCGCGCACGCGTCGCCACGGCGGGCTCGGACTCGGGCTCGCGATCGTGCGCCATCTCGTAGAGGCGCACGGCGGCACCGTGCGCGCCGAGAGTGCCGGCCGCGGACACGGCGCGACGTTCACGGTGCGCCTGCCCGCGCTGCCGGACCGCGAGCGCGCCGCGATCGTCACGCCGGTCGCGGCGAGCACGGCGCAGCGACTGCTGGCCGGCGTCCGCGTCCTCTTCGTCGACGACAACCCCGAGGCGCGGACGCTCGTCGGGACCGTCCTGGACGCCGCCGGCGCCGAGGTCTCGCTGGCCGCCTCGGGCCTCGAGGCGCTCGCGATGCTGCGCCAGCGCGCGGTCGACGTGGTGGTGACCGACATCGGTATGCCGGACGTCGACGGCTATGACTTCGTGATGCGGGTGCGCGAGCGCGAGCGGCAGGCCAAGCGCGCGCCCGTGTGCGCGATCGCGCTGACCGCGCACGCGGGCAGTGAGGACCGGCGGCGCGCGCTCACCGGCGGCTTCCAGGGCTACCTCGCCAAGCCCGTCGATCCTGACGAGCTCGTGCGCGCGGTGCACGCGGCGTACGAGGGGAGCCGGACGTGATGCGCCCGGCTACTCGGCGATCGCCTGGTAGACCAGCTGGCGAAACAGCTCCGTGAACTCGCGCTGCCAGGCGCCGGGCTGGGCCTGAGTCATCAACACGGCCACGAGCTGTTCCTTGGGATCGACCCAGAACGTCGTGCCCCCGGCGCCGCCCCAGGTGTACTGACCCGCCGAGCCGACCGTCCCGTTCAACCCGTCGGCGCGACGGACGGCAAAGCCGAGACCGAAGCCGTATCCGACAGGCAGCAGGGCGTGCGCCGGCTTGATGTCGCCGAGATGGTCCGACGTCATGTGGCGCACGGTCGTGCGTGCGAGCAGGCGTCGACCCTCGAGGTTTCCGCCGTTGGCCATCATTTGAAGAAACCGCGCGTAGTCGACCGCGGTGCCGGCGGCGCCCGCGCCACCGGCGTCGTTCTTTGGCGCCACGGTCACGTCGTACAGCGCGATGGGGTTGCCGGTTGCCCGATCCGTCTCGAACGGCTGGGCCAGTCGTTTCACCCGCTGCCCCTGAATGTGAAACGTCGTGTCCGTCATCTTGAGGGGCCGGAATACCCGCTCGTCCAGCACGCGGCCGAGCGGCGCGCCCATCACCGCCTCCACGACACGACCGAGCACGTCCGTCGACATGCCGTATTCCCACATCGTTCCGGGCTGACGTGCCAGCGGAACGCGGGCGAGCGTTTCGAGCTGCTCGGCCGGCGTCACGCCCTGCCAGGCGACATTCGCCTTGGTGTAGAGCTCCTTGAGCTGCGCGTTCGGCGTGAACGTCGCATAGACCATCCCCGACGTGTGGCGCAGCAAGTCGTACACGGTCACTTGGCGCTGTGCCGCTACCGTCGCCGCCGACGTTCCGGCGCCGTCGGCGCTCAGCACCTCGAGTTTCGCGAGCGAGGCAGGTACATCCCGACCGGATCGTTCAGCCGCAGGCGTCCGTCTTCAACGAGCATCATCGCGGCCACCGACGTGAACGGCTTCGTCATCGAGTAGAGACGGAAGATCGCGTCCTTCGACATCGGCATTCCCGTTTTGGGATCGAGCTGGCCGATGGCCTCGAAATACGCGATCCGGCCCTTGCGTGCCACGAGCGCCACCGCGCCGGGAAAGCTCTTCGCTTCGATCTGCCGCGACAGCACCGGCGTGATCCGGGCCAGACGCTCGCGCGAGAGCCCCACATCCTCGGGCGTCGCCGTCGGGAATGCGTGGGCGGCGAGCGGGAACAGCAGGAGAACGACGCCGATCAACCGTGAGACGGCCCGGTGCATCACGCACCTCCTGTCGAAGTTACGCTGGGACAGCCGACTCGTTCTGCGGCGACGCAACGTCAAGGGGGTGGGTGGCGGCACGAGCTGAGCGGCGGCCGCCCGCGACTACCGATCCGCGTCCAGAAACCGCCGCACGCGCTCCATCACGATGTCTTTGTCTGGGTAGAGCGCGTTGAGCGCACGCGCGCGGGTGAGCGGATCGCTGGCAAAGAATCGCTCGTATACGACCTGCCGACTTCCAAAGGCGCTCCCCACGACGTCCCAGGCCAGCCGAAACAGCCGCACCCTGTCGCGCGCGCTCGCGGTATCGGTTGCGAGGTACTGATTGATATCGGCGGCGAGCGGGCTGGCGAAGTCGGCCTCGCTCGGCGTGATGAAGAAGCTGCTCGAGCCGAGAAGCTCGAGGATCTCGGCCATGCGGGGGTACGCCGTCATGAACAGATTGCGCGTGAGCTCGATCTGCAGCGGCACCGGACACATCACGCCCCACTCGTCGAGTGTGGCGTCGGCTTCCGCCGAGCGCATGCATGCGCGCAGCAGCCCGGTGTACATCGTGAGCTCGGCCAGCCGCTCCTCCGAGTGCGGCAGGTGCGCGTTGCCGAGCGTCCGGGTCATGTGCAGGGCGACGCCGAGGACGAACTCGGCCTTGGCGAGATTCTTCGCCGCGTTCTGATGCGCGCTATGCGCGGCCGAGTGCGTGGCCATGCCCGTGTTGTTGACGAGATCGACGTCGCCGAGCACGAACACGCGCTCCCACGGCACCAGCACGTCGTCGAAGAACACGACGCAGTCCATCTCCTCGAAGCGCGAGCCGAGCGGATGGTCGAAGCGCGAGCGGCCGAGGTCGAAGCTCTCGCGGCACAGGAACTTCAATCCCGGTGTGCCGCACGGAATCGCAAAATTGATGGCAAACGGGCTGTGCCCGGCGGTATGGCGGGCCACGCGCGGCGAGTACACGGCGATCTCGTCCGACATCGGCCCGAGCGTCGCCAGCACGCGCGCGCCGCGGACCACGATGCCGGCGTCGGTCTCGCGCACCACGCTGAGCGCCGTGCCCGCCTCGAGATTGAACACGCCGGATGCGTCGCGGCTGCGCTGCAGGTTGATGAGCGCGTGGGTCAGCGTCAGATCGTGCTCGCGGATGTGCTCATAGTAGCGGCGGATGTTGTCGCCGAACTCCGGGCGACCGCGCGCGAAATACTCGGCCGCGCCTGCCCACGCGGCGAACGTGACGTTCATGAAATCGGGCGAGCGGCCCATCATCCCGCACGTCGCGCGCGCCCAATGCAGCATCATGTCGCGGCGTCGCTCGAGGTCCTCGCGCGTGCGCGGCACGATGAACGATAGGCCCACGGGCTCGCCCGTCGTGGGCGACACGTACGTCATCGCGTCGCGCAGCGAGGGATCGTGCTGCATGTCGTAGAGCGAGGCGACGGAGCGGACGCCGCCCGCCAGCGCGGGGTGCGTGGTGACGTCCTTGACGCGCTCGCCACCCAGCCAGACCTCACGCGGCTGATCTTGCAGACCCTTGATGTACTGCTGACCCGTTCGGGCGCCCATGTCGGTGCGCACGAGGATCAACCCGAACGACGATGCGGTCAACTGCGGCGGCTGAGCTGCGAGCGCGAGACGGAGCGATGGAGCCCCCGGGTCCGGGGGCTCCGTTTCGACTAGACGCTAGCTCTTCGGCTGGAGCTCGTTGCGCACGCCCCGCACGCCGGGCGTCTTGCGCGTCATCTCGATCGCGCGGTCCTTCGCCTTGGCGTTCGGAACGTTGCCCATCAGCGTGACCACACCATTGTCCGCGCGCACGCGGATCTCGGCCTCTTTGAACTGCGCGTCGCCGTCCAGACGCTCGCGCACCGTTTGGATCAGCTGATCGTCCTTGGCGTTCACGTTGTCGCGGATCGTGTCGGGCACGACCTCGAGCGCGTTGCGGACCGACGTCACGCCGTCGAGGTCACGAGCGATGTGCTCGGCGCTCGCGCGCTCTTCCGCGGTGCCGACTTTACCGCGCAGCGTGACGACGCCCTGCCGCGTCTCGACCTTGATCCGGCGGGCCTTCACGTCGCCGTTGAAGACGAACTTCGTCTTCGCCTTGGAAGTGATCCACGAGTCCTTCACGTCCTGGCCGACACCGGCGTGCGAAGCCGTCGCGGGCCCCAGCACCAGCGCGGTTGCCGCGGCAACCAACAGCGCAATCTTCATGGCGGCCTCCTTATAAGAGGACCGGAGTCCAAGGGGTATGCCACATCGCCCGGAGCACCCGCGGAGGTCCGTCGGATGCCGCCCCGGCGCGGGGTTCCGAGACATCCACGGCGCCGGGACGCTTGCGGGCTCGCGAGGCGGTGTCAGTCGCGTGTCACGAGGCTGTCACCGCCAGCCGCTTTGACATGCGGCGGACGATCGACGTGATCCGTGATACTCAGGACGCGGGCGGACAGCCGGCGGTCGCCGCGACGGGGACCGCCGCCGGTGCAACCGGCGGCACGATGTACGTCGCGATCGTCATGCCGTCGGCACCCGGCACGACGAAGGCAGCGTCGAGCGGCTGGAACTCGTCGCCGCGGGCGGCGCCGTCGCGCAATTGATCGACAACGTCGGCGCTCGCGATGATGGCGCCCGGCGGCGCGTGCTTCAGCAGCCGCGCGCCGATGTTGACGCTCGGACCGATCAGCGCGAGTCCGCGGCGCAGCGACGATCCCACGGTGCCGACGACCACGTCGCCCACGGTGATGCTCATCCGTGCGGCGATGCCGGGTCCGTCACCGCACGCGACGTCGCAATGCCCCTCGGCGAGCTTCTTCCGGATCGCCAGCGCCGCGTTCACGGCATTCTTCACCGACGCGAAGAACACGAGGGCGCCGTCGCCCTCGAAGTCCTTGACCGTGCCCGCGTGCGCGACCGCGACCTCGGTGACGAGCGTCATGAACCCCTGCACGACGCTGAGGACAACCTCAGGTGGATGATGGACAAGCAGGCTCGTCGAGCCCGCGATGTCGACGAACAGCGTGGCGAGATGCCGGCGAACCGGCGCCAGCGGACGCACCGATGGCAGAACTGCCGGAATCTCGCCGGATTCCGCTTCGATCATGCATCGAGCGTCAGCAAGGCCAGTGCCACGCTCGGCACGCGTGGAGATCCGCACTTACGCGGCCGATGCCCTGCGCGGATGGGGCGTCGTCGTCCCGGCTGCGGCGGCGGCGCCACACGAGATCGCGCCCCCCACACCACCCGGCCGCGGGCGCTTGCCGATTCGGTTACAGTTGTCGCCAGGCTCGTCATGACCGACAGCGCCAAGCGTGATCTCATCGCCCAGTGGGCCTTCGACACCCGCCCCGTCCTGCTGCGCTTCCATCTCTGGCTCGAGGACGTCGAGGTGGAGCGCTTGCAGGCCGAGCCGGTGTCTGCACACACATTTGCGCCGCGCGGCATCGCGCGGTGCCTGGCGATGACGTCGGCCGCGACCGCGCTCGGCACGCGGCTGTTCGGCCACTACGGCGGCGGCGCCGGCCGCGACAAAACAACGGTCAACCAGATAAAGAAGGCCGCCGACGCGGTGAGCGCCTACGTCATGAGCGAGGGGCTCTGGCATCTCACGCGGACATTGCCGGAGAACCACGCGCTGATGGTGTGTCTCGGCGAAGGGCTCATGCCGAAGGTCGGGGAGACGCCGGAGATGGGCGCCAATCCGATGCTCGGCTTCGGACGCGTGTACGCGCGGCCCGAGCTGGCGAGGACGGTCGACCGTCGCGTGCGTCGGCTGCTGAACGAGCCCGGCCACACGTTCGAGCAGTTCCACGATTGGCTCAAGAGCCGCGGCATCACGCTGTGGGGCGCCGCCGTCGACACGCTCGAGAACACCTCGCGCTTCGCCGACGGCCAACCCACGGGCCCGATGGCCGTCTTTCATCTGTTCGACTCGCCGCTTCGGCTGTCGCGTCCGTACGAGTCGTACATGGGCTGCCTCACCGTGCCCGAGCGCGTGGCGCAGGCGGCCGAGAACGCGTCCGTGCTGCTCGACTATCGGACACCGCGCAAGCAGGTGGCGGAGGCGATCGAGGCCGCGTATCCGGGGATCCGGCGCGAGAACATCCACGTGTGGACGCTGCGCGGCAAGAGCCGGGTGCACCGCCTCGGCCGACTGTGGGACGAGTGGGAGAAGGCCGGCGTCCATCTCGTCGACGACGGCTGGACGGCGCCGTCGGGTCTGGCCGTCTTCACGGACTCGGGCACATACGCGCCGACGTTCCTCGTCGGCAGCTGGAAAGATTCCGCCGGCGCGACGCACGCATTCATCTGCGACGGCTACGCGGCGACGGCCGAGGCGCTGCAGGCGGCGAGCCTGGGCGACGTGCTCGGCGTGCACAGCACGATGTCGCTGTTCTCGCCGACGTTCGAGCTGCCGGCCGATGTCGAGGGCCGGCTCATGCAGCTCGATCCGAGCACGAGGGATTTCGCCGAGCGCCTGCGCGCGCTCGACGCGCGCAGCGATCTCGACGTCGGCCGCGTGCGGGCATATGCGGAGGCCATTCGCGATGCCGCCGCGTCGAACATGCCGCTCGGTCGCACGGTGCTCCGCGCCGACGACTTCTTGCCGGGAAAGAACTGGTCCGTGCTGGCGAGCATCGGCTACATCTGCGAGGACCCGTACACGGGCGCGCCGGGCGTGACGAAGCTCGCGGACGATCGCTATCGGGTGACGACGCGGCTGGCCACGCGCAAGGCGTCCAGCCGGATCAGCTTCACGCTGCGGCTGATGGAACCGTTCGAGACGACGCGGCAGATCTTCAGCCCGCTGCTCGTGCGGTTCCTCTCCGGCGTGGATCATACGACGCGGCCGGTGAAGATTTCCGATTCGGGTCGCATCCGCAACGAGCTGCAGACGATGATCCCCCAGGCGCTCGAGCACGACGGCGAGCGGATTCGCGTGCGATTCGAGCGGATCAACGAGATGGTGCTGCCGCGCGATCGGCAGGCGCGCATCCGCGAGGTGCTGCGCTGGTACAAGGCGAACCACCCGGTGTGGTTCGCCTGGCTCGATCTCGACTGACCCGACGGCCGCTTCCCGCCGGCGCCTTCCCGCCGGCGCCGATCTCGGCTAAGCTCCCCGCGTTCGACTGACGATCAAAGGAGATTCCATGCGCATCACCGCCGCCGTGCTGTACGACGTCAACAAGCCGTACGCGGTCGAGACCGTCGAGCTGGATCCGCCCAAGCGCGGCGAGGTGCTCATCAAGGTCGGTGCCGCGGGCGTGTGCCGCAGCGACCTGCACTTCCAGAAGGGCGAGGCGACGATCGCTTTGCCCGCGGTGATGGGCCACGAGGGCGCGGGCACGGTGCAGAGCGTCGGCGAGGGCGTCACGATGGTAAAGCCCGGCGACCGCGTGATCCTGAGCTTCGTGCCGAACTGCGGCCACTGTCATTCCTGCGAGAGCGGCCGGCCGCACCTCTGCGACGAGCACGCGCGCACCACCGGTCGGCTCTACGACAACACGTCGCGGCTGCACACGCTGAGCGGGCAGGACTGCGCGCACATGGGCAAGGTGGCGTGCTTCGCGGAGTACACGGTCGTGCCGGAGATGGGGTGTGTGCCCGCGCCCGCCTCGCTCGACTGGGCCCAGCTGGCGCTCATCGGCTGCAGCGTCACCACCGGCGTCGGCGCGGCCGTGTTCAACGCGCGCGTGCAGCCGGGCGACGCGGTCGCCGTGATCGGCTGCGGCGGGGTCGGTCTCAACGTCATCCAGGGTGCGCGCCTGGCCGGCGCCACGACGATCGTGGCCGTCGACGTCAAGGACGCGGCGCTCGCGTTCGCGCAGAAGTTCGGTGCCACCCACACCGTGAACGCGCGCCCCGAAAACGCCGTGGCTCGCGTGCAGGCCCTCACCGGCGGCGGAGCGCATTTTGCGTTCGAGGCGTACGGCAGCGGCGCGACGACGCGCATGGCGGTCGACATGCTTCGCAAGCGCGGCACGGCGGTCATCGTCGGCATCGCGCCGATCGGCGACACCGCAGCGATCGAGCCCGTCGTGCTCACGCGCGGCGAGAAGACCGTGACGGGCACATATTACGGCTCGGCGCACCCGCGCCAGGACATGCCGCGCATCGCCGACTGGGTCGAGCGCGGTCGCGTCGACGTCGCGGGCCTGGTGACGCGGCGCTACGCGCTGGCCGAAATCAACCGCGCCTACGACGACATCGACGGCGAGGCCGTCGGCCGGGGCGTCATCGTGTTCTGAGCGCAGTCCGTCAGGTGCGGGCGCGTTTCCGCCGCAACGCGCTGAACGTTACGGCCGCACCGCCGGCGCGTCCATGGGCATCCCGCGCGCGCGCCACATCAGATAGAGCTCGAGATCGACGAGCTCGGGCGCGCCGTACGGATAGGGCTCCGCGCGAATGCCGGTGAGACAACCGCGCAGTCGCCGCTCGAGGGAGCCGAGCGTTTGCCATTCCAGGCGATAGAGCGGATATCCGGTGGGATGCGCCTGCGGGATGAGATTCCCCGCGAGCTGGCGCCCCCAGTTCGCGTCGTGGCACTGGCTGCAGGAGAGGTTGAGCTGGCCCTGGCGTCGCTCGTAAATCGCGCGGCCGGCGTCGAGGAATGGCTGCGTGCGCGCGTCGCTGGCGACCGCGATCGGCACGCCGCGGGACTGCCGCGCGACGTACGCGGCCAGCGCCAGTAGCTCGCGACTCTCGTACGCGAGCTCGGCCGCCCGCTGGCGCTCCACGCGGCAGACGTTGATGCGCTGCTCGAGCGTGATCGGCCGGCGTCGCGCGGCGTCGAAGACCGGGTACCGCGCGGCCACGCCGTTCATGCTGCTGGCCGCATCCTGGTGGCAGTCGGCACAGGCGCGACCACCCGCGCCCGTCTTCTGACGCCACAGCGTCTCGCCCTCCAGCACCCACAGCATGCCGGGATTGGCGGTGTCGTCGTCCTGCATCGCCCGCACGTCGCGGCCCATGAGCTCGTAGCCCGAGCGGCGATCGGAGGCGGCGAGCTCGCCCGCCGCGGCGCCGGCCGCCGCCGCGAGCACGCCGGCGAGAAGCACGAACACGAGCCGGCGCACTACTCCACGGTGATCGGCGCCGACTCCGTCACGGCAAAGCCGTTGTCGCCGGTCCACGTGAACACGAGCGTGCCGCTCTCTACGGCGACCGTCGAAAACACGAGGAACGGGTTGGCGGAGATGGCGGGATGCAGATCAGCGCGAAAGATCTCCGCGCCGTTGTAGGTACACAGGAACCGTCGGATGATGTTGCGCGGGATGGTCTCGCCGAGCTGCGTGCGGCGAAAGCCGGTCTCCATGGCGTGCGAGATCAGCGTCTTGATCTCGATGATCTCGCCGCGGCGCGCGCGCGACGGCACGTTGATGAGCGCGGTCGACACGCCTCAGACTCCGCCCTCGAGGCACGCGGCCAGCGTCACGACGACGGACGCGCTGGCGGACCAGAACGAGCCGTCGCTCAGCTCGCAGATCGCGGTGATCGCTTGCGTGTCCGCCAGCCGCATGCGCGTCGTCACCCGCGCGCGCCCGCTGCGCGGGCCGAGATGGAAGCTCGCGACGTACGGCTGCGGATTTTTCTCGGTGAACACGTGCAGCGCCCGCACGTGGTCGGCCTCGGTCATCGGACTCTCGACGCTCAGTGTGAGGGGTACGGCGTTGCCGTTCTCGATGAGCGGAGGCACGTCGAGCTTGACCCTGCCCGGTGTGACGGGCGCCGCGCCGACTACCGTGCGAATCGCCGCCCGCAGCTCATCCGGCGTGGCGTGCGCGGGCTCGAGACGAATCATGGCCGCCACGCCGAGCCCCACGGCCGCGGTGCCGGCGCCTTTCAGAAACTCACGGCGGGATGCGGGGCGATGCATTCACTCCCTCAGCGTCGTCAAGAATGCGACCACGTCCTCGATCTGCTCGGCGCTGAGGACCGGCTTGCCACGCCACGCCGGCGCCACGCGCACGAGGCCTTCGGTTCGATGATACGCCGGCATGATGCTCGCGGGATTGATGCGGCTCGAATCGACGATGCGCAGCCGCAGCTGGCCCTCCGTCCACCGCGCGCCGACGCCGCGAAGATCGGGCGCGATGTTGCCCTGAAACCGCTCCTCGGGAAACGGGCCGCTATGGCAGAGCAGGCACAGCCCGACCTGGCGGTTCATCACGATCGCGCGGCCGCGCGACGGATCGCCCTTGGCGCCGGTGAGCGATTCTGGAATTGCCTCCTGCGCGCTCGCGACGCCGAGCATGGCCCAGACCGCGAACAGCGCCGCGACGAACGCGACTCGAATCGTCACACGGAGTCGCTGCTGCGACGTGACGCCGGCGGGCACCCCGCCGGCGGGGTGGCGCCGATGCTGGTGCCGGGAGGCGGGCGCAGTGGGCCCCCGTTGTACCCTCGCCATTCGAAGAATGGCGTGTGGGTCGAGTGGGTGACGGAGCCCGCCGGACCGGCACCAGCATCGGCGACAGGACCCCGACGACGGGGTACCCACCGGCGATCTCACCCGAAGACCTCGGTCGTGATCGTGCGGAACCACGCCTCCGCCAGCACGGCCTCGGCGGCACGCGTCGCACGTGGCGCCTCCTGGGGACTGACGCCGCCGGCGCCAGGCACGTCGGCGAGCTGACCGTTCGACGGCTGGTACACGCCCGCCACCGAGATCCCGTAATCGGGGGCGACGAGGCTGTAGCACGTGTTGATCAGCTTCGGCGCGCTCGGCGTCGCGCCGTGCAGCAGCTGCGCCACCGCCGCGGCGCACGTCTTGGCCTGCGAGTTGGCGGCAAACGCCGACTTCGGCATCGCCCCGGCGATCGCCGCGTCGCCGATCACATGAATCCCCGGCTGAAGCTTCGACTCGAACGTCACCGGATCGATCGGACACCAGCCCGTCCGGTCGGCGACGCCGGCGAGCTCGGCGATGCGGCCCGCCTTCTGCGGCGGGATGACGTTGGCGACGCGCGCCTCGTGCCGCCCGAAATCGGTGACGAATGTGCGCGTCGCCGGCTCCACCGACGTGACCGCGCCGCCCTTGGACAGCGGCACCCATTCGAGCAGTCCCGGATAGAGCTCGGTCCAGGCCGTCTGGAACAGCCGCTGCTTCGAGAACGAGTCCTTCGCGTCCAGCACGATCAGCTTCGACTTCGGCTTCTTCGTCTTCAGATAGTACGCGATGAGGCTCGCGCGCTCGTACGGTCCCGGCGGACAGCGGAACGGATTCGCGGGAGCGGAGATGACGACGAGGCCGCCGTCGTCCATGGCCTCCAGCTGACGCCTCAGCAGCAGCGTCTGCTCGCCCGCCTTCCACGCGTGCGGCATGCTCGAAGCGGCCGCCTCGTCGTAGCCCGGCAGCGCGCCCCAGCGGATGTCGATGCCCGGGGCGAGCACGAGCCGGTCGTACGCCAGACGCGCGCCGTCGCTCAGCGCGACCGTCTTGGCCTGCGGATCGACGCCGGTCGCCATCGTGCGGCTGATCGTGATGCCGTCGGCGGCGACGCGCTCGTACGTGAACTGCTGCGCCGCGAGCTCGCGCAGGCCGACGATGACCGCATTGCTGAACGGGCAGGCGGTGAACGTCGCATTCGGCTCGACCAGCGTCACCGCGAGGCGCGCATCCGTCTCGCGCAGGGCACGCGCGCAGCTCGCGCCGGCGAAGCCGCCGCCCACGACCACGACGCGCGGCCCGGCGCCTTGCGCGAGCGCGGGCCACGGCAGCAGCGCCGTCGAGACCGCGAGGCCCGTCTTGAGAAAACCCCGCCGACTCGTGATCATTTCTGCGAGGCGAACCAGGCCGCGATCGCCTGGACCTCCGCATCGCTGAATCCCTTGGCGATGCGGTCCATCACCGTCGCCGCGCGCTGACCCGAGCGAAAGTCCTGCATCGCCTTCACGGTGGCATCTCGATCGAGGCCCGCGAGCCGGCGCACCGGCGACGACACGCGCGCGGAGGAAGGGTGGCAGCCGGTGCAGGACGCCGCGCCGGGCGGCGGCTCGGCGAACGCGACCGCCGCCGCCGCGATCGAGACGAGCCCGATCGCGGCGGTCACAACCATACGCATGGCGCTAGATCAGTGTGATGCCGTGGTTCTTCAGCGGGAACGTGCGAATCCGCTTGCCCGTCGCCGCGAAGTACGCGTTGAGCACCGCCGGCGCCGCCACGCAGATGGTCGGCTCGCCGACGCCGCCCCAGAATCCGCCCGATTGCAGGACGACCGGTTCCACCTTCGGCATCTGCGCGATCCGCATCGAGTCGAAGCTGCTGAAGTTCGTCTGCTCGATGCGGCCGTCCTTGACCGTGCACTCTTCCATGAAGACGGCGGACAGCCCGTAGACGAAGGAGCCGGCGATCTGTCGCTCGATCTGCGCCGGGTTGACGGCATACCCGCAGTCGGTGCCGCCGACGATGCGGTGGATCTTCACCTGGGTGCCGTTCTTGACGGAGACCTCCGCGCACGCCGCGACGTAGCTGCCGAACGCCATCATCTGCGCCAGCCCGCGATACACGCTGCGCGGCGCCGGCTTGCCCCAGCCCGCGCGATCCGCGACCGCTTGTAGCACGGCGAGGTTCTTCGGATGGCTCGTCATCAGCGCGCGCCGAAACTCGAGCGGGTCCTTGCCCGCCGCGTGCGCGAGCTCGTCCATGAAGCACTCGAGGAAGATCGCGTTCTGGTTGATGTTGACGCCGCGCCAGAAGCCGGGCGGCACGTGGGTGTTGCGCATCGCATGGTCGATGAGGAGGTTCGGCACGGTGTAGCCGATGGCGAAGTCGCCCTTGCTCTGCAGCCCCTGGAACGTCGCCGGGTCCATGCCGTCCTGGAGATTCTGCGGGAACACCGAGGCGAGAATCGACTGGCCCGACAGCCGCATGTGCAGCGCGGCGAGATTGCCGCTGGCGTCGAGCCCGCCTTGCATCTTCGCCTGCATGACGGGGTGGTACCGGCCCTGCGTCATGTCTTCCTCGCGCGTCCACAGGAGCTTGACGGGCGTGCCGGGCACCTGCTTGGCGATGAGCACCGCCTGGGTGACGTAATCGTGGAACGCGCCGCGCCGGCCGAAACCACCCCCGAGGTTGATCTTGTACACGTCGCATTTGTCCGCGGGCAGCCCGGAGGCCGAGAGCAGCGCGGCGAACGCGGCCTCGCCGTTCTGCGTCGGTACCCACACCTCGCAGCGGTCCGGCGTGTACTTCGCCGTCGCGTTCATCGGCTCCATGGGCGCGTGATTCAGGAACGGATACGCGTAGACCGCTTCGACTTTCTTGGCAGCCGTCGCGAGTGCGGCCTTGGCATCGCCGTTCTGGTTGTTGACGAACGCCTGGTTGGCGTCGAGGCCCTCCTTCAGCATCTCGGCGATCTCGGCGCTCGAGACCTTCGCGTTCGGGCCCTCGTCCCAGACGATCGGCAGCGCGTCGAGGGCGGTCTTCGCCTGCCACCACGTATCCGCGACAACGGCCACGGCCGTGTCGCCGACCTGCAGCACGTGACGGACGCCAGGCATGCTCGTGACCTTGGCCGCCTCGTAACTCTTCACCTTGCCGCCGAACACGGGACATTCCTTGACCGTCGCATTCAGCATCCCGGGCAGCTTCAGATCGGCGCCGAACACCTGCGCGCCCGTCACCTTGCCGATCGTGTCGAGGCGCTTGATCGGCTTGCCGATCAGCTTCCACTCCTTCGGGTCCTTCAGCGGGACGTCGGCAGGTGGCTTCAGCTTTGCCGCCGCCTCCGCGACCTTGCCGTAGGTGATGGTGCGACCCGACGGCTTGTGTGTGATCACGCTGTTGGCCGCGCTGCATTCCGCGACCGGCACGCCCCAGCCATCCGCCGCCGCCTGCACCAGCATCATGCGCGCCGCCGCGCCGCCCTTGCGGACGTACTCCTGCGACGTGCGGATGCCGCGGCTGCCGCCCGTGGAGAAATCGCCCCACACCCGCTTGCGCTTCACGCTCTCGCCCGGCGTCGGATACTCAGTGATCACCTTCGACCAGTCGCATTCGAGCTCCTCGGCCACCATCTGCGCGAGGCCGGTGAGCGTGCCTTGCCCCATTTCCGAGCGCGCGACGCGGATCACAACGGTGTCGTCGGGCCGCACGACGACCCACGCGTTGATCTCGGGCGAGCCGTCCTGTGCGCGAACGACGCTGGTGCCGAAGGGGATTTTCAGACCGAGCGCGAGCCCGGCGCCGACTGCGGTGCTGCCAACGACGAACGAGCGGCGATTCATCGTGGTGATCATGGCGGCCCCCTTAGGCCTTCACCGCGGCGTGAATCGCCTCGCGCACCTGCTGGAACGTTCCACAGCGGCAGATGTTCGTGATGCGCGCGTCGATGTCGGCGTCGGTCGCCTTCGGCTTGTCGCGCAGCAGCGCGGCAACCGCCATGATCATTCCCGGCTGGCAATAACCGCACTGGGGGACCTCGTGGTCCACCCAGGCTTTCTGCACCTTGTGCAGGGTGCCGTTGTTGGCGAGACCTTCGATCGTCGTGATCTTCTTGCCCACCGCCGCCGACACGGGCATGCTGCACGAGCGGACGGCGGCGCCGTCGACGTGCACCGTACAAGCGCCGCACGCTTTGATACCGCAGCCGTACTTCGTGCCGGTGAGTCCCGCTTGCTCGCGGATCGCCCACAGCAGCGGCGTGTCGGGGCTGACGTCGAGGTCGAGCGTTTTCCCGTTGATCGTCAGTCGCGCCATGGACGTCCCTCCGGGGTTGCGGTGCCCTTCAGGGTTGCGGTGCGTGGACTATCCGCCCTCCCGGCCGCGAAGGCAAGCGGTTGTAAACTCCTCACGGAGGATCTCGTATGCGCGCCGAGCTCGTCGTGGGCAGCCGGTTTCCCGATCTCGTGCTCCCGGATCACCGCGGCAATGCCGTCCAGCTGTCGGCACTTGCCGGCGGCTATCCGCTGATCGTCAGCTTCTACCGCGGCTACTGGTGACCGAAGTGCCAGGTGCAGGTCAGGCACCTCACGGCGATGCAGGACGAGCTCGGGGTGAACTACTGCCACCTCGCGGTGGTGAGCACGGATCCGCCCGAGGTGACGGCCGCGTTCCGCGCCGGACTCGGCGCGACCTTCACGTTTCTGAGCGACCACGAGCGGCGCGCGATCCGAGAGCTCGACATCGTGGAGCAGACGGCGCCGGGTTTTGCGCACGGCCTCGTCGCGGTGCCGTACACGTTTTCGCTGCATCCCGACCTGACGATCCATCGCATCTACAACGGCTGGTGGTTCGTCGGCCGGCCGACGCTCGAGGAGCTGCGCCAGGACCTGCGCACGATCATGCAGAAGTGCCGGTCGGACTATGACTACCAGTCGAAGCCGTAGCGCCGGCGCATGAGATCGAGATAGGCCTCGTCCGACATCTCGCGGCCGGTCTCGACGTACTCCTCGTCCGTCATCCGCGTGCGCCCGGCGACGAGCTTCCGCGCATCCTCGCCGACGAGATAGCGCAGCGTTGGCGTGGTCGTGGTGGCCGCTTCGTGGATGACGCGGGCGACGTCCGCGGGCTGGCTCGGCGTCTTCATCTGCATCTGATAGAAAAGCAGCAGGCGCCGCGTGTGCACGGCATAGGGCGACGCCGGGTCGGCAAAGCGCCGCGCCTTGGCGAAGATCGGCGTGACGACGACGCCGGGCTCGACGATCGCCACCCGGATGCCGAGCGCGACGACTTCCTGGGCCAGCGCCTCGCTGGCCGCCTCGAGCGCATGCTTCACCGCGGAGTAGTGGCCATGGCCCGCCACCGCCACACGCCCCGCAATCGAGCTGACGTTGACGATCGCGCCGCCGCGCTGCTCGCGCATGGCGGGGAGCACGGCCTGAATCATACGGATGGCGCCGAAATAATTCGTCTCGAACATCGCCTTGGCGAACTCGAGCGGGACATCGGCGATCGGCCCGCCGCCGCCGATCCCCGCGTTGTTGACCAGCACGTCAATGCGTCCTGCTTTCGCAAGCACGTCGCGCACCGCCCGCGTCACCGATGCGTCGTCGTCGACGTCGAGCGTGACGGCGCGGATGGGCAACCGCTCGGTGGCGATGAGCTTCGTGAGCTCGGTGGCCGCCGAGGGATTGCGCACGCCCGCGTGAACGTCGTGTCCGAGCCGCGCGAAGTGAGCGGCGGTGGCCAGGCCGATGCCGGTGCTGCTTCCCGTGACGAGAATGACGGACATGGACGCCTCCTGACCCGACAGACTGAAGCAGGATCGGACTGAGCGCAATTCTTCTTCAGGTAAGCTGGCCGTGATGGCTCTGCGCCGAACCCGCACGTTCTCCGTGCTTCGAACGCTGTTCTGGCTCGTCGTGCCGGCGGCCGCCGCGTGGGTGGCGTATACGCACCGCGCGCTCGTGGCGGAGGCGCTGCATCTGCTGTGGCGCGCGGACGTGCGCTGGGTGCTTGCGGGCGTGCTCGCGGTTGCGGTGCTCTACGGCTGTCGCGCGCTCGTGTATCGCGTGCCGCTCCGGCTGCTCGGCTATTCCGCGGGCCTGTCGTTCCTCTGGAGCACCGCGATCACCACGAGCGCGCTGCAGCAGGTGCTGCCGGCCGGGCCCGCGACCGGGTACGCGTTTCTGACGTACGCGATGCACCAGCGTGGAGTGCCCGCGGGCCGCGCCTCGCTGGTGGCGCTCATCGATACGCTCTCGTACGCATTCGCGGTGGCGACGCTCGTCATCACGGCGCTCGTGTGGCTCGCCGTCACGGGCAACCTGCACATCGCCGCGTTCCAGACGCTGTTCGTCGCCGGCGTCGCGTTCCTCGCGGTCGGCGGCTGGCTCTACTGGCTGCAGCGCGAGCGACAGCGCCTCACGCCCATCGTGCTGCGCGTCGGCCGCCGCGTCGTCACGTGGCTGGGCCGGCGCTGGCGCGAAGAGCCGGTGCACGAATATCTCGAGGAGTTCTATCGCGGCAAGGCGCTGATCGCACGGCGGCCGCGCGCGTTCATCGGCATGATGGGCCTGCAGTACGTCGCGGTCGGCTGCGACGCCGCGGTGCTCTACACCTCCTTCGTCGCCCTCGGCGACTGGCCACGGTTCTGGATCGTGCTGCTCGGCTTCGTCGTGGCGATGGGCGGGGCCTCGGCCATCGGCGTGCCGGGCGGCGGCGGCAGCTTCGAGACGCTGATGGCAGCCTTCTTCATCACCGAGGGCATCCCGGCCGCGAGCGGCATCGCGGCGACGCTGCTCTTCCGCGTGCTCTCGTTCTGGCTGCCGGTGATGGTCGGCGCGCTGGTGATCGTGCGCCTGCGCCGTCACCGGCGCGTGATCCGTCGCAACGACGCGGCGGCGTAGCCGATTCGATGGGCGACGCCGCACGCGCGGTGCTCGCGCAGGTCGATCGGCAAGAGCTCATCGACCTCGCCGGCGCGCTCGTCAGCATCCCGAGCTTCAAAACGGAGGAGACGCCGGTGGCCCGTTTCCTCGAGCGCTTCTTCGACGAACGGGGGTATCGCGTCGACATGCAGGAGATCGAGCCCGGGCGATGGCAGACGATCGCCACGCTGCGCGGATCCGGCGGCGGCGCCAGCCTCATGCTGAACGGCCACACCGACATCAACGCGCTCACGCGTCGCTGGCGCCGCGATCCGTGGACGCCGACGCTCGAAGGCGATCGGCTCTACGGCCACGGCGTGCAGAACATGAAGGGCGGTCTCGCGACCATCATCATGGTCGCCGAGGCCATCCGGCGCGCCGGCGTC
>Ga0310810_10000234_pt1 | contig 56540 bp, 48 predicted proteins | sample NCmetagenome_FD_207641 | JGI IMG/M metagenome (GOLD analysis project Ga0310810, IMG submission 207641) | Soil microbial communities from experimental microcosm in Duke University, North Carolina, United States - NC | ecosystem: Engineered > Artificial ecosystem > Soil microcosm > Unclassified ...
TGCTCCTCGAGTCGCCGGCGAAAGACTTCGTGCAACTGCTCCGCCTGCGCCGGCAGAATCTTCCGGCGCAACACCGCCGGGCGGCTGTCGAGCGGCAACCCGAGCGTGCGCAGCAGCAGATAGAGCGCCTCGTCGTGCGCCGACAGCGCGACCTGGCCCAAGGTCACGCGGTGCCGCGCATAGTGGCGTTCCGCCCAGTGCAACCAATCACCCAGGGTGGCCAGCCGGCCGGGCCGAAGCCGTGGCGAAGGCCGGTGACCCAGCGTCGCGGCCGAGGAATGACGGAGCGCGCCCATCGGTCACCTCCCGGCGGGGGGCGCGGCGGTGACGTGCTCGTGGTTATGAATGTGCTCCGAGCAGTAGCATTCGTCGCCGGCGCATTTCGAGCAGTAGCGAAAATCCATCTGGGGATCCGAGACATCGGTCTTCCCGCAAATCCGGCACGTGTGCCGCGCCGCCCGCTCGTGGCTCTGGGTGGCAAAGGACTGCGCCTGCCAGGCCATGCGGCGTTTGCCGGTGCGGAGCGAGGCGACGATGTCCGCGGAAAAGAAGATCAGGAAATTGCCAATCGCCGCCAGGATCATCAGCCGGTCGGACCAGTCGCCCCGGAAGAAGGCGTACCCGTAGCCGATCCACGCGATGAGCGCCAGCCACTTGATCCGCACCGGCAGGATGAAGAAGATGTACATCACGAAATCCGGGTTCAGGTAGGCGAAAGCCAGGAACACCGTGCCCGCGATGTAGGCGTTGCTGGCGTAGTCCGCCGGCGTGATGAAGGATGCGGCCACGGTCAGCACCCAGCCGAGCAAGAGGAACGCGTTGTAGCGAAAGACGCCCCAGTGCTGCTCGAGCGCGTTGCCCATCAGGTAGAACAGGTACCAGGTGAATGCCAGGAAGATGGCGCTGGTCATGCTGATGGTCAGCGTCGGCGGCACGAAGATGAAGGTGACCGGCCGCCAGACCTCGCCCGCCAGCACCGCCATGGGCAGCAGGGCGATGCGTTCGACATTGAAGTGACCGAGCAGGGCGAACCCGAGCACCATCACCTGGCCGAGCACCAGGTAGAGGGAAAGGTCGGGAATGGCGAAACGGCCGAGGGCCCGTTCGAGCCGGGAAAACAGAGACATGCGGGCTTACTTCTCAGGCTTGGGCGTGAGCTGGTCGAGCAAAGTTTGTTTCTCGGCCGCCATTTTCGGATCGGTGATCCCCTCGAGCAGGTCGGCCGCCTCCTGCTTGCGTCCGAGTTTGATCAGCACGTTGGCCTTCTGCAGCTTCACCAGCTGGCGCATCTCCGCCGTGACCGGCCGCAATTCCAGCCTCGTCCAGGCGGCGAGCGCGTCGTCCCAGCGCGGGGTTTCGAGTTCGTAGTAGGCCTTGCCCAGGCGATACGCGTACTCGATCTTGTCCGGCGCGAACTCCGCCGCATGGGCGAAGGCCTCGAGCATCGTCTTGTCGAGGGTGGCGCGGGTGAAGTTGCCCTCGCGGAGAAACTCGTCGCGTCCGGCCGACAGCAGCTCGCCGAGTTGGTAGTGGTAGAGCGGCTCCTTCGGCGCGAGGTCGATGGCGGCCATGACCCATGGCAACGCATCCACCGGATGGCCATCCTCGGCGAGGTATTTCGCGAGCTGGTTCTTCACCACCGGGATGTCCGGGTCGAGCTTGTTCGCCTTCAGCAGGATCGCGGTGCCCTCCTTGCGCATGCCGACCTTGCCGAGCAGCATGCCGTACGGCACGTAGGCCGCGGCGAAGTCGGGATTCTTCTGGATCAGCACGTCGTAGCTGTTGATCACGTTCTGCAGCTCGCCGCGCAGCCAGGCCACGTCCACCTCGTCGCCCGCCTTGTCGGCCTTCGCCAGGATGTCGGTCTGCCGCGCATAGATTTCCTTCAACGTCCGCTCGGCCAGCGTCTCGGCCGGCAGCGGCGCGGCCAGCCACGCCATCGCCGCCAGCGGCAGCAGCCGGCGGATAAACCAGGTTGCGGATGTTCGCATGCGGCTACGACACGCGGGTCCCCAAATCGTTCAAGGATTTATCCAAGACCTTATGCGCCGCGCGCGCCGCCGGCCGCGGGCTTTCCGCCGCGGTTTTAACCCAAATGGCACACCGAGGGTGGCATGCACTGTGCTAACATTAGCCCGTTCGCCAGTGCGTTGCTCCCGGAGCATCCACGGCAACCGGTTCTTTGACTTGGGGTGGAGTCGGCGTGAGGCCGCCGCTTCCACCCCGGACTCGTGCCTCTTCTGTCGGGACGCCCAGCCGGACCCATCTTCGCGCCGGCCGACCGCCCCAAGACCACGCTTTCGCCGCGGAGGGACCGTCAACCGGGTCGTCCGCGGTGGAACAAGCCGCCCGTTCGCGGCCGGCATCCGGCCGCGGACGGCGTCTTGCCCAAACAGAAAACCAACCCCGCCTCACCGCGGGGATTAAAACATGAACACGAAGTCCAAACTAACCCTCAGCCTCGGCCTGCTCCTGGCTCCGCTTGCCCTGCTCGCGAAGTCCCCGGAGTCGGCCTATGTCGAGTCCTACCATGGTCGCACGGACATTCCGGTGCCCGTCTCGGTCGTTTCGCCCGAGGTGGACGCCAGGTTCGCCGGCCAGAAGGTCGCACTCGAGTTCGTCGTCGATCCGACGGGCAAGCCGACGCTCATCGCGCCGGCCGCGCCCGGCACCGATGCCGAACTGGTGGCCGCGCTCACGTCGGCCGTTGCCCAGTGGCGTTTCGCCCCGGCGACGGCGGACGGCAAGCCGGTCGCCCGCAAGGTCGTGTTGCCCATGCAGATTGTCGGCCCGTTCGACCATGGCATGGGTTTCGCGATGAACTAACAGCAAACAACCAAGGCCGCCCTCCGCCCGTGCGGGGGGCGGCCTTGTCTTTGTTGGCCGGTCGGGCGGTGACTCCGCTCGCCGCCGCGGCGCGCAAGGGACTGCGCGCCCTACCTCATGGCTTTGTCGCCATCAACTTCGCCCCTTCATCGGGAGTGACCTCGCGGTAGCGCTGCTCCTCGAACATCCGGCTGGCCGCTTCGTAATAGCTGATCGCCTCCGTCTGGAACGCGGGGTCGAGCGGCTGCGGCGCCAGCGCGAAAGTCTGGCGGTCATAGCGGTACTGCGCCTGCTTGCGCACCGGCGACAGCACGGCGAAGTCGTCGCCCCGCAACAGCCCGAGCTTCTGGTACGTGCCGACGAGCGCGCACCCGTCGGCGGGGGCGATCCGGGTGACGTCGCGGCCGAAGAAACGGCTGGGATAGCTCCAGTGGAGCAGACCCAGCAGCGTGGGCGCGAAGTCGACCTGGCTGGTGAGCGTGCGGATGTGCCCGGGGGCGATCTGGCCGCCCGGCGCGTAGATGATCAGCGGAATGTGGTAATTCTGCACCGGCAGCTCCGTGCGACCCGCGCTCGAGGCGCAGTGGTCGGCGACGATGACGAACACGGTGTTCTTGAACCACGGCTTCGCCGCGGCGTCCCGGATGAGCTTGCCGATGGCGTAGTCGGTGTATTTCACCGCGCCGTCGCGGCCCGACACCTTGGGCGGCAGGTCGATCCGGTCCTCGGGGTAGGTGTAGGGCCGGTGGTTCGAGGTCGTCATCACGAAAAAATGGAACGGCTTGCCGGCCGCCGCGCTGGCGTCCGCTTCGCGCAGCGTCCAGCGGAAGAGGTCTTCGTCGCAGGCGCCCCAGACGTTGGCGAAGGTGATGTCGTCCTTCTTCACGCTGTTGCGGTCGACCACGCGATAGCCGTTGTGGCCGAAGAAATAGTTCATGTTGTCGAAGTAGCCGAAACCGCCGTAGAGGAACGCGGTGTCGTAGCCCTCCGCCCGGAACACCGCGCCGAGCGTAAACATGCCCTCGTTGCGCGGCCGCTTGACGAGCGAGCGGCCCGGCGTGGGCGGCACGGCGAGCGTCAAGGCCTCCATGCCGCGGTCCGTGCGCGTGCCGGTGGCGTAGAAGTTGTCGAAGACGAGGCTCCGCCCCGCGAGCTCATCCAGGTTTGGCGTCAGGTGCGACGAGGGATTGAGGCTGCCGAGGAATTCGCCGCTCAGGCTCTCCACCGTCACCTGGATGACGTTCGGCCGCAGCGCCGGCCCGGCGTTGCGCACATGGTGCAAAGTGTCGCCCGGGTCGGGGCCAAGGCTAACCGAGGCATCACGCGCCAGGGCGGCGCGCACCGTGTGAAATGCGTCGGCGATCGGCACGGTCGGGTAGAATTTCTCGTAGGCCAGCTCGTTGTTCCAGAAGGCCGCGAACAGCGACCAGAGGCCGTCCTTGCCGAGCTCCCGGTTGTAGTTGTTCCGAAAATCCGGCATGTGCTCGCCGGTCAGCAGCGTCGCAAACAAGAGCGGCCCGCCGAGCCAGAGCGCGCCCGCCCGCAGCCGCCGGCCCAGCGTCTCGGCCGGCGCCGCGAACCACCGCGCGGGCCAGCCGGTCCGCGCCACCAGCCCGTAAATCAGCACCGCGCCCAGGAAGACGCCGGCGAAGATCAGCGGCAGGTTGTAGGATTCGCGGATGTTGCCGACGACCTCGTGCGTGTAGACGAGGTAGTCGACCGCGATGAAGTTGAAGCGGACGCCAAACTCGTCCCAGAAGGTCCACTCGGCGACCAAGCCGAAGAGCAGCGCGTAGATGATGACGAATCCGCCCACGTGCGCGATCCACTGCTGCCACCGCCGCTGGAACCAGCCGGCCGGCAGCAGCGTCAACACCACCGTCAGCGCCAGCGAGGCGTAGGCCGCGGCGCCGAGGTCGTACACGAAACCCCAGGCAAAGGCCGCGAGCAGGCTCAACGACCAGGTGACGTCGTGCGCCGCCTTCACCAGCAGAGCGGCGCGGGTCAGCAGCGCGATCGCCAGGTAAACCAGGAAGAACAGGAGCGTGCCGCCGTGGCGGCGGGCGAGCAGGCGCGAAAACAGCGGGGCGTGGTGACGGGGCGTGGAATTCAATGCGCGGAGGGCCGCAGGGCCAGGGTGGATGCGCCGGCAGTGTCAGCCCGCGCCCCGGGAAATTCAAGACGCGTCGTCGTCCGGTCGCTCCGTTGTCATCTCGCGCCGGGCCCGTCGTGTTCTGTTCGCGAGGATGAGGGCGACCAGCACGGCGGCGACCACGAGTTCGCGCCCCGGCAGGTCATGGCGGTCCGCCGCCAGGGCCACGCCGAGCGCCGATCCGCCCCACCCCGCGATGCTGTAGACCAACGCCGCGACGCGCGGGCGGGAGCCGCGCGCGGGATAGAAGACCAGCGCCGTCGAATAAAGCGAAACTCCCGCGGTGTAGAACAGGGCCCAGGGAACCAACCCTCGCGGGTCGAACGCCGGCCAGGCCAGCGCGCCCATCAACAACAGCGAACCGGCAAGCGTCGTTCGCCCCACCCAGCGGCGATCGAGCGCAAAGCCGGCCAGCATCGCCGCGATGAAGTGAATCAGCGCGTTCATCTCCAACTGGCCGGAACCGGCCCAGGTTCTGGCCTTCAACGCCGGCGTCTGCTGGATGATGGCGAACGCCGATGAGTCGACCGCCACCAGCACGAGGAAGACCGCGATCCAACCGGCCAGGCCCGGGCGCGAATAATCATAGCCCAGCGGCGCCTCGCGCGGGCCGTCCAGCGTCAGCCGTCCCGCCGCCAGGGCGCCGCCGAGCGCGACCAGTGCGGCGATGAGCGCCTGTGCCGGCGCGCCCGCCGCAAACACCGGAGGCAGGTTGCAGAAGCCGTAGCCCAGGCCGGTGCCGAGGCCCACCACCGTCCCCAGCCGTTCGCTACCCACGGCCGGGCGCAGGACACAGGCCAGCGTCACCGTAGCCAGGCCTGCGCCCAGCCCGACGAGGGCGGATACCAGATAAAGCAACACCGGCCGGGTTGCCGCGAGCGATACCAGTGCCGCGACCCCGCCGAGCGCGAGTCCCGCGGCGAGGTTGCGCCGGCTGCTTTCGACGCGGAACGCGCGCGCGGCCAGCCAGCTGCCGGTGATGCCGGCGAGGCCCATCACGGCCATGATCGGTCCGATGACGGCGCGCGAACCGCCGGCGACCGCGGTCACCTGCCGCAGGAAGGCAAACTGCGCGAACAGGAGGAAATAGGCATAAGTCGCCGCGACGACCAGGATGGCCGCCCCAAGTGTACGCCGGCCCGGCGCGTATTCCTTTGGAAGCATGCTGGCGCTTATGACGCATCAGTTTGCGGCGGCGCACCCGGATGCGCTAGAGAAAAATCTTGCACCGCCCCGGCGGCCGGCCCATCTACACGACCCTCCTTTCATGGTCCGCCGCCATCACCATCATCACGCGAGCTAGCCTTCCCGTCCGCGGGAAGGCCGGAAGCGCCTTGCCCGTGGTCGATGGAAAAAGATTTCCCCAACCCCGGCAGGTGCATCCCGCCGGGGTTTTCTTTTGCCCCGTTTTTCCCGCGACCTTCCCCCGATTTTCCTCTAACCCAATTGCCACCCATGCCCTCCGCAACGCCCAAAGACCGCCTCCGCCTCGCCGTGCAAAAAAGCGGCCGCCTGTCCACGGACTCCCTCGAGCTGCTGGCCAGCTGCGGCATCCGCGTGAAGACCCCGAAGGAGCGGCTGCTGCTGCACGCGGACAATTTTCCCATCGATATCCTGTTCGTGCGCGACGACGACATCCCGCAGCTGGTCATGGACGGCGTGTGCGACCTTGGCATCGTCGGCACCAACGTCCTCGAGGAGGCCGCGCTCGAGCGCCGGCTCAACGGCAACGCCGGCGGCTACCAGGTCGAGCGCCCGCTCGATTTCGGCGGCTGCCGCCTGTGCGTGGCTTTGCCGGAGGAGCGCGCCTATGCGGGTCCCGCCGACCTGCAGGGCCTGCGCATCGCCACGTCGTACCCGCAGCTCACGCGGCGCTTCCTCGCCGACCAGAAACTCACCGCCGAGGTCGTCTACCTCAGCGGCTCCGTCGAGATCGCCCCGCGGCTGGGCATCGCCGACGCCATCTGCGACCTCGTGGCCAGCGGCTCCACGCTCGAGGCCAACAAGCTTCGCGCCGTCGAGACCATCTTCAAGAGCACCGCCGTGCTCCTGCGCCATGCGCGCGAACTCCCCCAGGCGAAGGCGCACGCGCTCGAGATACTCCTCCGCCGCATCGACGGCGTGCAAAAGGCCGCCGGCACGAAGTACATCATGCTGCACGCGCCCAAGGCCGCCCTGGCCGAGATCAAGAAACTCCTGCCCGGTTCGGAGAATCCCACGATCCTGCCGCTCGCCGGCGACGACACCAAGGTCGCGCTCCACGCCGTCTGCGCCGAATCCGTCTTCTGGGAGACCATGGAGTCGCTCAAAAAGGCCGGCGCCAGCAGCATCCTCGTGCTGCCGATCGAAAAGATGATGCTGTGATTCCGCCGGACCGGATCGCCGGTCCCGCCGCCTCCCCGCCATGAACCCTCTCGTCTGGATCAAACTCTCCGCTGCGCAACGCGCCGCCGCCCTGCGCCGGCCCGCACAACACGCGCAGCCGGCCGTGGCCGCCGCCGTGCGCGCCATCGTCGCCCGCGTGCGGCGCGATGGCGACGCCGCGCTGCGCACGCTCACGCGGAAGTTCGACGGCGTGACGCTGCGCTCGTTGCGCGTCAGCGCGGCCGAGTTCGCCGCCGCGGACGCCGCGCTCGGCCGCGCCGACCATGCGGCCCTGCGCACCGCGTTCCGCAACCTGCGCGCGTTTCACGCCGCACAGCGTCCGGCGTCGGTGCGCGTGGAGACGATGCCGGGCGTCGTCTGCGAGAAGACCGTGCGGCCGATCGGCCGCGTCGGGCTCTACGTCCCCGGCGGCCGCGCCCCGCTGCCGTCGACCGCCCTGATGCTGGGCGTGCCCTCGTTGCTCGCGGGCAATCCCGTTCGCGTGCTCTGCACGCCGCCCGGCCGCGATGGCCGCGTCAACCCGTGGATCCTCTGCGCCGCCCGGCTCTGCGGCATCACCGACGTGTTCAAGGTCGGCGGCGCGCAGGCGATCGCCGCGATGGCCTACGGCACCTCGGCCATTCCGAGGTGCGACAAGCTGTTCGGCCCGGGCAACGCCTTCGTGACCGAGGCCAAGCAGCAGGTCGCGCGCGATGCCGATGGCGCCGCCATCGACCTTCCGGCCGGACCTTCCGAAGTGCTCGTCATCGCCGATGGCCGCGCCCGCCCGGATTTCGTCGCCGCCGACCTGCTCTCGCAGGCCGAGCACGGCCCCGACTCACAAGTCGTGCTCGTCGCCTTTTCGGCCGCGTTCGCGCAACGCGTGCAGCGCGACCTGGACCGCCAGCTCGCCAGCCTGCCCCGCGCCGCCATCGCCCGCCGGGCCCTGGCCCGCAGCCGGATCTTCCTGGCCCGGGACCGCGCCGAGGCGATCGCCATCGCCAATGCCTACGCACCCGAACACCTCATCCTGCAGGTGGCCAAGCCGCGCGCCTGGCTCCCGGCGGTGACGACCGCCGGCTCCGTTTTTCTCGGTGATCTCACGCCCGAGTCCCTGGGCGACTACGCCAGCGGCACGAACCACGTGCTGCCGACCTACGGCTGGGCCCGCGCGTACAGCGGGCTGGGCCTGGCTGATTTCCAGCGCACCATGACGGCCCAGGCGACCGACCGCGGCGGCCTGCGCCGGCTCGGCCCCGTGGTCGAGCGGCTCGCGCTCGCCGAAGGGCTCGTCGCCCACCAGCGCGCCGTGCGTGTGCGGCTGGAGAACACTCCATGACTCCCGCCGATTCCGTCCTCCGCCTCGTCCGGCCCGACATCCTCGCGCTGTCGGCCTACAGCTCCGCGCGCAAGGAGTCCAAGGGCGGCCGCGTGTGGCTCGACGCCAATGAAAATCCCGAGACACCCTCGGTGCACCGGCCGCTGCTCAACCGCTATCCCGACCCGCAGCCGGCCGAGCTCGTCGCGAAGCTGGCCACCCTTTACGGCGTCGCGCCGGAGCAGGTGCTCGTCACGCGTGGCTCGGACGAAGGCATCGACCTTCTCCTGCGCACCTTCTGTCGCGCCGGCCAGGACGCCATCCTCATCACGCCGCCGACCTACGGCATGTACGTCGTTGCCGCCGGCATCCAGGGCGCCCGCACCGTGACCGTGCCGCTGGTCCGGGAAAAGAACTTCGCCCTCGACGCCGGCGGCGTACTCGCCGCGTGCGCACCGGAGGTGAAGCTCGTCTTCCTCTGTTCGCCCAACAACCCGACGGGCGGATTGCTCGATCGCGGCGAGGTCATTGGGTTGGTCCGATCGCTCGCCGGCCGCGCCGTGGTGGTCGTCGACGAGGCGTATGTGGATTTCTCCGGCCAGCCGAGCCTCGCGGCCGAGGTCGCCGCGCACCCCAATCTCGTCGTGCTCCGCACGCTGTCGAAGGCGTTCGGCCTCGCCGGCGCCCGCGTTGGGACCACCCTCGCCGATCCGGCCGTGATCGCGGTGCTGCAAAAAGTGATCGCCCCGTACCCGGTGCCGGCACCGGTCTTGCAGGCCGCGCTGGCCGCTATGACGCCGGCGGGACTCGCCGCCGCCCGGGATTCCGTAGCCACGCTGGTCGCCGAGCGCCGCCGACTCGCCGCGGCGCTGGTGAAGCTCGCCCTGGTGCGGCACGTCTGGCCGTCCGACGCCAACTACCTGCTCGTCGAGGTGGCCGATGCGGCCCGCGCCATGGCCGCCGGCCGCGCCGCCGGCGTCGTGTGGCGCGACCGCAGCAAGGACGTGCCGAACTGCCTCCGGATCACCGTCGGCACCGCGGCGGAAAACGACGCCACGCTTGAGGTCCTTTCCCGGGCCTGAACGATCCCCTCCCGCCCTGCACCTGCCATGAAAAAAATCCTCTTCATTGACCGTGACGGCACGCTGATCGCCGAGCCCTTCGACCAGCAGGTCGACCACCTCGACAAGTTCGCGCTCGAACCCGACTGCATCCCCGCGCTCCTCCGGCTGCGCGATGCCGGCTTCGCCTTCGTGATGGTCACCAACCAGGATGGCCTCGGCACGCCAAGCTTCCGCGAGCAGGAGTTCCGGCCGCCGCAGAAGCTGCTGCTCGACATCCTCGCGTCGCAGGGCATCGCGTTCGAGGCCGTGCGCGTTTGCCCGCACACCGCGGCCGATCGCTGCGACTGCCGCAAGCCCAAGACCGGCCTGCTGGCCGACTACCTCAAGGTCACCGACTGGTCGCGCGCGCAATCCGCGGTCATCGGCGACCGCGAGACCGACGTGCAGCTGGCGGCCAACCTCGGCATCCGCGGCTTCCGCTACGACCGCAAGGTCCAGGGCTGGCCCGAGATCGCCCGCCAGCTCGTCGACGCGCCCCGCCGCGCCACACTCACGCGCCAAACCAAGGAAACGAAGATCACCGTGGCGGTCGACCTCGACCAGGCGGCGCCGGCGAAGCTCGACACCGGGATCGGCTTCTTCGACCACATGGTCGAACAGATCGCCAAGAACGCCGGCATCAGCCTGGCGATCGCGTGCGACGGCGACCTTGAGGTCGACGAGCACCACACCGTCGAGGACGTCGGCCTCGCGCTCGGGGCCGCGCTCAAGCAGGCGCTGGGCGACAAGCGCGGCGTCGGTCGCTACGGGTTTGTGCTGCCCATGGACGAGGCCCAGGCCCAGGTGGCCCTCGACCTGAGCGGCCGCGCTTTCTTCACCTTCGACGGCAAGTTCCCCCGCGACACAGTTGGCGAACTGCCGACCGAGCTCGTGCCCCACTTCTTCCGTTCGCTGAGCGACGCCCTGGCGGCGACGCTGCAGATGAGCGTCCGCGGCGAGAACACGCACCACATGGTGGAAGCGCTCTTCAAGGGCTTCGGCCGCGCGCTGCGGCCGGCGATCGCGCGGGGCCGTGGCAGCGAAATTCCTTCCACCAAGGGAGTTCTCTGACGCGCCTTTCGGCGCGTAAATCACAGATGCCAAAGGGCCAATAGACCGCCAATGCAGAACATCGACCAAAGGACCAAATTGCGCGATTCAATCTTTGTTTGGCGTTTGGCGTTTGTCGTTTGGAATTTGGCCGGAGGAGCCGGCCAATGCTAGCCATGGTCGACAGCGGCGGCGCCAACATCGCCTCGGTGCGCTTTGCGCTCGAGCGGCTCGGCGTCCACAGTGAACTCACGACCGATCCGGCGGTCATTCGCGCGGCGGATCGCGTGATCCTGCCGGGCGTCGGCTCCGCCGCGGAAGGCATGAAGCGGCTGCAGGCGCGCGGGCTGGTCGATTGCGTGCGCCATCTCACCCAGCCCGTGCTCGGCGTGTGCCTCGGCCTGCAGCTGCTCTTCGAGGCCTCGGAGGAGGGCCCGACGCCGACGCTCGGGCTGATCCCGGGGCGGGTGGCGCTGCTGCCCGGTTCGCCCGGCATCCAGGTGCCGCACATGGGCTGGAACACGGTCGACGCGGATCGCCGCACCGGGCTGCTCGATGGCATCGGGCCGGAGGCGAGATTCTATTTTGTGCACAGCTTCGCCGCCCCGGTGAACGAATTCACCCTGGCGCGTTGCGCGCACGGCACCGCCTTCGCCGCGATCGTGCAGCGCGCCAATTTCTCCGGCGTGCAGTTCCACCCGGAACGCTCCGGCCCCGCCGGGGCGCGGCTGCTGCGGAATTTCGTGGAGGGGCGGACATGAGCTCCCCGAATTTCAGTAACGTGATACGTTACGAATTTGTCGTGTCATGATCATCTATCCCGCCATCGACCTGCGCGGCGGCCGCGTCGTCCGCCTGACCGAGGGCCGTTTCGATCAGGAGACGGCCTATGGAGACGACCCGTTGGCGGTGGCCCGCGGGTTCGCCGCGGCGGGCGCCGCCTGGCTGCACGTCGTCGACCTCGATGGCGCCAAGGATCCCGCCCGCCGCCAGACCGCACTCGTGCTGCGCCTGGCGCGCGACAGCGGCCTGCAGGTGCAAACGGGCGGCGGCATTCGGGACGAAACGCAGGTGGCGGCGCTCCTGGCCGGCGGCGCCCAACGCGTCATCGTCGGCAGCCTCGCGGCCCGGGATCCGGTGCTCGTCCGCGGCTGGCTCGCGCGCTTTGGCGGCGAGCGGATCGTGCTGGCCCCGGACGTGCGGCTCGACGCCACCGGTATTCCGCGCGTGGCCGCCGCCGGCTGGCAAGAGAGCACCGGCGTCGCGCTCGACGACTTCCTCGGCGGCTATGCGGATGCCGGGCTGGTCCACATCCTGTGCACCGACATCAGCCGCGACGGCAAGCTGACCGGCCCCAACACCGGGCTCTACGCCGGGCTCGGGGCGAAGTTTCCCGCCCTGCGGCTCCAAGCCTCGGGCGGCGTGTCGTCGCTCGACGACCTCCGCGCCCTGCGGGCGGCCGGCGCCGCCGGCGCCATCGTCGGCCGGGCGCTCTACGAGGGGAAATTTACGCTCCAACAGGCGCTGGCCGGTTGAGAAATCCCCAACGCCAAAGCGCCAAACTCCAACCAATTCTCCAATGAGAAACCGGCCGCCATTTCGCCTTCCTAAACTGGAATTTCTTTGGCGATTGGCGCTTGGAATTTGGAATTTTCCCCCATGTTAGCTCGCCGCATCATTCCCTGCCTCGATGTCCGCGACGGCCAGGTCGTCAAGGGCACGCAGTTCCGCGACCACGAGATCGTCGGCGACATCCTCGCGCTCGCCCAGCGGTACCGCGACGAAGGCGCCGACGAGTTGGTGTTCTACGACATCACCGCCAGCAGCGACGGCCGGACGGTCTCGGCCGACTGGGTGACGCGCGTCGCCCGGGTGCTCGACATCCCCTTCTGCGTCGCCGGCGGCATCCGCCGGCTCGACGACGCCCGCCGGATCCTGCATTCCGGGGCCGACAAGATCTCCATCAACTCGCCGGCGCTGGAGAACCCGGCGCTCATCGGCGAACTCGCCGCCGAGTTCGGCTCGCAATGCGTGGTCGTCGGCGTGGACAGCCGCCAGGAAGGCGGCGACTACTTCGTCAAGCAGTACACCGGCAACCCGGACAAGATGCAGGCGACGCGCTGGCGCACGCTCGACTGGGTGCGCGAGGCGCAGCGGCTCGGCGCCGGGGAGGTCGTGCTCAACTGCATGAACCAGGACGGCATGCGCCGCGGCTACGACCTCGTCCAACTCAAGCTCGTGCGCGCCGGGCTGACGATCCCGCTCGTCGCTTCCGGCGGCGCGGGCGCCCCGGAACATTTTCGCGATGCCTTTCGCGAGGCCGGCGTCGACGGCGCCCTGGCCGCTTCGGTCTTCCACAAGGGGACGATCAAGATTCCCGCGCTCAAGCAATACCTCGCCGCCGAGGGCGTGCCGATTCGCACGTGAACCCTTCCTGGTAGGGCGGTGACTCCGTTCACCGCCGCGGCGCGGAGTGGAATCCGCGCCCTACCCAAGACCAACTCCTCACCATGAAAACCCCGAAAATCGACTGGAAGAAGAACCAGGGCCTCGTGCCCGCCATCGTGCAGGACGCCGCCACGCAGCAGGTGCTCATGCTCGGCTACATGGATGCGGCGGCCCTGCGCCAGACGCTGCGGACGAAGAAGGTCACGTTCTTCAGCCGCAGCAAAGGCCGCCTCTGGGTGAAGGGCGAGACCTCGAAGAACTTCCTACACTTGGTCAGCCTCCAAATCGATTGCGACCAGGACACGCTGCTGGTCCAGGCGCGGCCGGACGGCCCGACGTGCCATCGCGGCACCCCGAGCTGCTTCGGCACCGCCGGCGCGCGCGGCCCCGGTTTCCTGGCGCATCTCGACCAGGTGGTGGCGTCCCGGCTCAAGAAAGGCGACCGGCAGAGCTATACCGTGCGGCTGGCCCGTGAGGGCGTGGCCCGGGTCGCCCAAAAAGTCGGCGAGGAGGGCGTCGAGACGGCGCTGGCGGCGCTGCACGCCGGCCCGGCCGAGTTCGCCGGCGAGGCCGCCGACCTGCTTTACCACCTCATCGTGCTGCTGCGCGTCCGGAAACTCTCGCTCGCGGACGCCATCACCGTGCTCGAGAAACGCCACGCGAAATAGCGATGGAGGCGGGGCGCCCCCGCCTCCCATCGGAGCCTCGCCCCGAACACGGGAGTTGAAACCGCGGGGCCTTTGAGCACCTTGGGCCGGAATTCGTCCGTGACGCCCACGCTCCGCCCCTTTCTTGCCCTGGCTGGCTTGCTGGCCGCCCTGTCCGGGCTGGCCGCATCCAAGGAGACCGGTCCGCGCGGGGGGCGCTGGGCGCACGAGGAATTCGGCCAGAAGCCCGATCCGCGCGTCATTTGGGGCCGGCTCGACAACGGCTTCCGTTACGCCCTCCTGCCGCACCATGGGGCGCCGGGACGCGTCGCCATGAAGCTCCTCGTGCTCACGGGGTCGATGGACGAGCGCCCGGACGAGCTGGGGATCGCGCACTTCATCGAGCACATGTCCTTCCATGGCACGCGCGTGATGGACGAGGCCGCCATGCTGTCGCTCTTCCGTCGCGCCGGCCTCGAGTACGGCAGCGACGTGAACGCCGTGACCACCTTCGACCACACCGCTTACAGCCTCGATTTCAGCGACCCGAGCCCCGCGCTGCTGGCCGAGGGTGTCCGCTGGTTTGAGGGCGTCGCCGACGGCGTGACCTTCAACCAGGCGGACATCGATCGCGAGCGGCGCGTGATCTTCGCCGAGAAGCGCAACCGCGAAGGGCTCTCCGACCAGCAGATGCAGGCGGCCTTCCCGGTCGTGTTTCGCGGCGCCGCCTTCGCCGACCACATCCCGATCGGGACCGCGTCGACCCTCCGCGCCCTGCAGCGGCCGCAATTTCTCGATTTCTACCAGCGGGGCTACCGGCCGGACCTGATGGTGTTCGTCGTCGCGGGCGACATCGATCCGGCGGCCGTGGAGCAGCTCGTGCGCACGCAGTTTGGCCAGATCCCGCGGCGGATCACCCCGGTCCCGCCGCGCCGCGAGGGCCGGCCCGCGCTGCGCGACCTGCGCGCCGGCGTCTTCCGCATTCCCGGCATCGGTTCGGCGGAATCCATGGTGGCGTGTGTCACGCCCCAGCTGCCGCCAAACGACGTGCGCCGCGCGACGATCGAGACCCAGCGGCGAAAGTTTGTCATGGAACTCTTCAACGACCGGCTGAAGTTCATCCTGCCCGGCGCCGGCGACCACCAGGCGGATTTCAAATCCCTGCTCGGCTACGACGCCGTCAGCGCCTCCGTGCGAGGCGACGGCCGCCAGTGGTCCAAGAGCCTCCTGGGCGTCGACCTCGCGGTGCGCGAGACCCTGCGGCGCGGGTTCGAGGCGAGCGAGATCGAGCCGCTGCGCCGCCGCTATCTCGATGTCGTCGCGCACATGGCGGAGCAGCTGCCGGTGAACGACCCGGTCGACTTGTGCGACGAACTGCTCGACTCGATCACCGACCACCAGGTCTTCGTCGGGCCGGAGACCGAATATGCCTGGATGCGCGAATGGCTGCAGTCGCTCACGGTGGCCGAGGTGAACCAGACCTTCCGCAGCCTGTGGAACCCGGAGGAGTTTACGTTCTATGAGAGCGGCGACGTCGCGCTCGACCTCGACGCCGGCAAGATCCTCCAGGCGGTGCAAAAGCACCGGCGCGGCGAACTCGCCTTCCTGCTGCCCACGCCGCCGAAGGACATCGACTTCCAGCTCCGCCATCCGGGGTCGCCGACGCCGGTGGTCGCGCGCGAGCCGGTGCCGGAACTGGGCGCCACGCTCTTCCGTTTCGGCAACAATGTCCGCCTGAACCTCGTCCCGAACAAGCAGGAGCCCGGGATCGTGCATGCCACCGTGCGCGTCGGCTCCGGTCTGCTCAACCTGCCCGGGAGCTCGCCCGCCCTCAAGGAGTTTGGCCTGAACACGCTGATCGGCAGCGGCACGATCTATTACCAGACCGACCAGATACTGCAGATCATCGACCAGGACTTCCTCGATTTCAGCTTCGACGTGGCCGACCACGACGCCTTCACCTTCCGCGGCACGGTCGGAACCGCGAAACTGGAGACCTTCCTCGGGCTGACGACCGAGATCCTGCGCGACCCGAAGTTCAACAGCTACGCCCACGAGGACGAGCGCGCGCGGGCGTACATGAGCCGCGCGTCCGGGGCCATCGGCATGGGCCAGGGCATGCGCGAGATGATGGATGACCTGTTCCGCGGCGACCCGCGGTTCATGTCCGGCACGCCGCTGGACTACATTTCCCTCGGCGTGGCCGACGTCCGCCGCTGGATGGAAGAGCCGCTGACCAAGGGCTACATCGAGGTGACCATCATCGGCGACGTGGCGGAGGCGGACGCCACCGCCATCCTGGGCCGCACGCTGGGCTCGCTGCCGATGCGCGCCGCCGAGAAGGTGCTGCCGGAGCCGCCCAAGCCGGTGAAGCTGAGCGCGCCGCCCGGCTACCGGCGGTTCGAATTCGTCGGCGAGCTCAACGTGGGCCAGGTGGTGGGCAACTGGCCGGTCGAGGGCCGGCTCGACGCCCGCGCCCAGGCGGCGCTGCAGGTGCTGACCAAGATCGTCGAGCTGCGCGTGCGCGAGTCGGTCCGCGAGGACCTCGGGTTGTCCTACGCGCCCTCAGCCTCGTTCAAGCCCTTCGGCGGCTTCGAGGATTTCGCCCTCCTGCAGGCCAACGTCGACTGCACGCCGGCCGATGCCGGCGAGGTGGCGAAGGCCGTCACGGCCGCTGCCGATAAACTCGCGACCGGGGGCGCCACCGCCGAGGAGCTGGAGGGCGCCCGCGGCATCATCCGGCGCCTGCTCCATCGCTCCTTCCGTGACAACAATTTCCTCACCACGGTGCTCAAGCGCGTGCAGGAGCATCCCGACCGGATCAAGGACATCGTCGCGCTGCGCGACGGGCTCGTGGACCAGCTGACGCTCGCCGAGGTCAACGGCTGGGCGGCGAAAGTGCTGCCGGCAGCGAACTGCCGCACCGACGCGATCGTCCCGAAGGCCTTTGTCGGCCTCTTCGACGGGTCGAAGTGAGCCGGCCGGCGCGGCTGGACCGAGGTCCAGCCCGACGCGGCCGGCGGAAGGTCGTCAGGACCCAGGCTTCGGCGGCTCGGCGACGGGCGTGCCGGTGAGCTTGAAGCGCACTTTCACGTGCGGCGAGACCGTGAAAAGAAAGGCCTTCCGGATCACCTTCAGGTTCCAGGTACGATAGTCCAGCGTCGTCTCCCCGGTGACGGTGTAGGCGTCGCCGGACCGGGTCACGTTGATGGGAAACTCCACGCGCTCGGCCACCCCGTGAAAGGTCAGCCGGCCGGAAACCTGGCCCTGGCCGTCGGGCGTCAGGGCGAGGTTGCCCATCTCGAAGCGGCCCTCGGGGTCGCCGCCGCCCAGCCATTTGATCATGTCGGCGTCGCGTTCGGGCTTGTCGCTCTTGAGATCGGCAAAGCGAAAGCTGAAGACCGCGCTCTTGATCTTGCCGGCGTCGTCGACCATCACGCGCGCATCGTAGGCGTCGAGGTGCGCGGTGAAATTGATCGTGGCGTCGACGTCGACATCGAGGAAGGTCGCGTCGCGGTCGATCTTGAGGGGCCGCTCGGCGGCGAGGGCGAGGGGGCCGAGCAGGGCGACGGTCAGCAGGGGGAGGAGCTTCATGGCGGAGGCGTCGGTGGAACAGGCTTGAGACCGCGGAATCGCGGCCGGGTGCCCGGGCGGGGCCAGGCGGGTTTCACTCAAGGCGGCAACCCCTTCGTTGTCCACTCCACATCCGTAACGCCCCGGTCGGGCGGCGCCCGTTTTTCGTCGCCGCACCTCACCCGTGGCCGCCGCGCAGCACGACCACGTGGGCGAGGTCGTTTTTCTCGAACTCCTTCCAGTAACGGTCCTCGATCTTCTTCAGCCGCTCGTCGCTGGTCGGGGGTGGCTCAAGGCCCGGCGTTTCCATCGTCCGCTTCGTGTCGTCGCTGGCCAGCTCGCGATCGGCCAGCCGGGCCACGAGCTCGTGCCAGAAGACGTCGTTCTGGAATTCGTTCTGGATGTCGCGGAGCCGCTCATCCTCCGACAGCTTCTCGGCCGGCTGGAGGGAGCCGTCGTCGCGCTCCTCCACCAAGTCGGCACAGCCGAATTCGCGGGCGAGGCCCAGCAGCTTCTGGTCAAAGGCGAAATAGCGTTTCGCCGCGGCGGTCTCCTCGCCCTGGTAACCGGTGACGGCCCACATGCCCAGGTGCACGAGTTCGAGGAGCTGGCGAAATTCCTTCGGCGTGAACGTGACTTTCATAACCGCCCAAGGTTGTCCCGCCTGTCCGGCGGGCAAGCGCGAAGTGGCCGGCTATTTGCCCGGCGCGGCAGGCCGGTCCGGTTCGGCCGGCGCAGGAGCGGGGGCGCCGGAAGGCGGCGGGTTGATCGGCACCAGGTTCGCCGGCGGGCGGATGACGATCGAGCTGCCGATGCTGGGCCGCGGCGCGACGCGCCACTGCCAGTCCACATCCTTGCCGTCGACCGAATAGGCGAAGACGGTGTTGCAGACCGAGTCGACCGGCACGCCATCTTTCATGGCCGGGACAAAGCTCCAGGTGTTGACCGCGGCCTTGGCCGAGTCGGCGAATTCCTGGTGCGAAGCGCGCAGGACGTTCACGGCGGTCAGCTTGCCGTCCTTGTCGACATGCAGCTCGAGGACAACGCCGCCAACGACATCTTTGGCCGCGAGACTCTCGGGGTATTTCGGAAACTCGCCGCTTTTGCCCGTCGGGTGCGGCATGGGCCAGTGGTTGGCCTCGGGGCCCTTGTCCCCGGGCACCGGGAAATCAAACGGCGCCTGCACCGTGTACTTCACCGGCTTGCCGTCGATCACCCGCGGTTCCCGCTTGTATTTGTGGGCCAGCGCAAGGGCGACGCGCTCGAGCAGTGCATCCTTCGTCGGATCGTCGCTGCGGACCACCCGGGCGTCCTCGGCCTCGCCCTGTTCATTCATGGTGATGTCGAGCACGACTTGATAGCCGGCCCGGCGCGCGGCCAGCGCGGGGGGAACGTCGGCAGCGCGGAGCGCGGGCTGGCTGGCACCGGCAAGGAGGACAAGGGCGACCAAGGGAAGGCGGAGATTCATGGCAGGGGTGGGCCGACAGCTGAAACAGCCAGCGCCGGTTGAAGCAATTGGAATGTTCGTCATCGGGAGGGCAAACCTCCGGCGCTCGTGGGCTGGTCAGGGGCCTTTGCCCTCAACGGCCCTTGAAGATGGGGCGCTTGTGGACAAGCGCCCCCACCCGAGTGCCGGTGCCGCCCACAAGGTGCGTGGGAGGCACCTGAGATTCCGTCGCCGCCGCGAATCACTTCGACTCATCGACGACGAGGTACCGCCGCACCCCGTCGCGCCAGAGCAACACGAGGACCTTGGGGCCCTTGATGTCGGTGCTGAGCTTCACGGCGTCGGCCGCGTTGGCGGTCTTCTTGCGGTCGAGTTCGAGGATGAGGTCGCCCTCGCGCAGGCCGGCGCGGGCGGAGGCGCTGTCGGGATCGACCTGGGTTACGAGCGCACCCTCGAGGCCGGCCGGCACGTGGAGCTGCGCGCGGGCTTCGGCGGTGAGGTCCGACACGCCGACGCCGTTGAGCACGCCCTCGTCGCTGCCGCCGCCCGGGGTATTGCCGCCGGCCAGCGACTGCGAACTCTGGTGGCCGAGCTTCGCCTTGACCTCGGCCGGCTTGCCGTCGCGCACGTAGTGGATCGTCACCTCGGTGTCCGGCGTCAGGCGGCTGACGGCGAGCGCCAGCGCGCGCGGATCCTCGAGCTTCTTCTCGTCGATCGCCGTGATGATGTCGCCGCGCTTCAAGCCGGCCTTTTCCGCGCCGCTGCCGGGCGAGATGTCGGTGATCAGCGCGCCGTGGTCGACGCCGAACTGCTTGGCCAGGTCCTCGGTCAAGGCCTGCGTCGTCACCCCGAGGAACCCGCGGTCAACGTGCCCGGTGCGGATCAACTGTTCCGCAATGGCGCGGGCGAGGTTGATCGGGATGGCGAAGCCGATGCCGTTCGAGCCGCCGGTGCGGCTGAGAATGGCGGTGTTGATGCCGATCAACCGGCCCTCGCCGTCGAGCAGCGCGCCGCCGGAGTTGCCCGGGTTGATCGGCGCGTCGGTCTGGATAAAATCCTCGTAATCCTCGATCCCGAGGCCGCCGCGGCCGAGCGCGCTGACGATTCCGTGCGTGACGGTCATGCCCACGCCAAACGGGTTGCCGATGGCGAGCACGGTGTCACCAACCTCGAGCTGGTCGCTGTCACCGACCGTGATGGCCGGGAGGCCGCTGGCCTCGATCTTGAGCACGGCCACGTCGGCCTTCTCGTCGCGGCCGACGATGGTGGCGACGTGTTCCTTGCGCGGTTCGCCGAAGGACACCTTCACCTCGTCGGCGCCGTCGACCACGTGGTTGTTGGTCAGGATGTACCCGTCGGACGAGATGATGACGCCCGAGCCGAGGCTCTGCTGCACCGACTCGCGCGGGAGCTGGCCCTGGTCGGGAATCCCGAAATAGCGGCGGAACATCGGGTCGTTGAAGAACGGATTGTCCATGGGCGAGTGCCGGACCTTCTTGCTCGAGAAGACGTAGACGACGCTGGGCGAGGCCTTCTTCACGACGGCCGCGTAGCTGACCCGCAGCGCGTCGCTGCGGTTGACGGCCTGTTTGTCCACCTGGAGCTTCAAGGGCGGGCGGGCGGGCGGCTTGTCGGCGGCCCACAGGGCCAGGCCGGCGGCGACGGTGGCCGCCAGCGTCGTGCTCCAGAGGAGGGTGCGCAGGGACTTCGGTGTATTCATAAGGCGGAGAATGAACAGATCCGCGGCGGCCGGTCCGGCCGGCGGCTCGCGAGAGGGGGCACAGACCCGTCCTCCCGGGAAATGGTTCCGTGGGCCGCCGGTTTTGCCGGCTGGGCGCCGGTTCGCGACGCGGCCTTGACCCCATCCCCGCCCCATGGCAACGGTGTCCCTCCCATGTCCAGTCCCGCCGAACCCGCCAACCTCATGGAAGCCATCGTGTCGCTCGCGAAGCGGCGCGGCTTCATCTATTTGTCGTCCGAGATCTACGGCGGGTTCAATGGTTTCTTCGACTACGGCCCGCTCGGCGCCGAGCTGAAAAAGAACATCCGCGACTGCTGGTGGAACGACATGGTCCGGCGTCGCGATGACATCGTCGGGCTCGAGTCGTCGATCATCATGCATCCGAAGGTCTGGGAGGCCTCGGGCCACGTCGCCGGCTTCACCGACCCGCTCGTCGACTGCAAGGTGAGCAAGCAGCGCTACCGGGCCGACCAGCTGTTCTTCGCCGCCGTGGTCGTGGACGGAAAAACCGTCGGCTACGTGTCGGCGCTCGAGAGCGAGAACACCGCCGCGGAGCTGCAGGCCGCGGCCGAGGCCTTCAAGCGCAAGAAGGCCATCCAGGGGGCGCTCGCGCCGGTCGCGCCGAAGGAGTTCACGGAGGCCCGGCCTGAGGAGATCGAGTTCATCCCCTCGCCCGCCACCGGCGAGCCCGGCAGCCTGACGCCGCCGCGTTCGTTCAACATGATGTTCCAGACGAACGTCGGCGCGCTGACCGATGCCTCGTCCGTCGCCTACCTGCGGCCCGAGACGGCGCAGGGCATGTTCGCCGACTTCCGCAACGTCATCGACACCACGCGCGTGAAGCTGCCCTTCGGCATCGCGCAAATCGGGAAGTCCTTCCGCAACGAGATCACGCCGCGCAACTTCATCTTCCGCTCGCGCGAGTTCGAGCAGATGGAGATGGAGTACTTCATCCACCCCGACGCCGACTGGCTGAAATGCCACGAGGAGTGGCTTGCCTGGTGCCAGGACTGGCTCAAGTCGATCGGCCTGCCCGCCTCGCACCTCTCGCTCTACGAGCACCCGAAGGAAAAGCTCTCGTTCTACTCGCGCCGCACGGTCGACATCATGTTCAAGTATCCGTTCGGGGTGCAGGAGCTCTGGGGCATCGCCGCGCGCAGCGACTACGACCTCCAGCAGCACCAGAAATTCTCCGGCGTCCCGCAGGTGTATTTCGACGAGGCCACGAAGACCAAGGTCGTGCCGCACGTCATCGAGCCGGCCCTCGGCGTCGACCGCACGCTCCTGGCCGTGCTCTGCGCCGCGTATGCCGAGGACGAGGCGCCGGATGAGAAGGGAAAGATGGAGAAACGCACGGTGCTGCGGTTCTCGCCGCGCATCGCGCCCGTCAAGGTCGCCATCCTGCCGCTGCTGAAGAACAAGGAGGTGCTGACCCACCGCGCCCGCGCGCTGCACGCCAAGCTCAAGCGCCGCTACGCCGTGCAATACGATGACGGCGGCGCCATCGGGAAGCGCTATCGCCGCCAGGACGAGGCCGGCACGCCGTGGTGCGTGACGATCGACTTCGACACGATCGAGAAGCCCGGCGACACCTTCACGCTTCGCGACCGCGACACGATGCAGCAGAAACGGATCACGGAAGCTGAACTCTTCGCCCTGCTCGAGGAGCAGGTTTACTGAGCCCCGTCCGGGCACCGGGCGGCCGGTGCCGACCAGCGTCGAATGAGCCAGCCGAGCGTGAAGCCGACGGCCAGCCCGATCGTGGTGAATATGAAGCCGAGGTCGGCGGGCCGGAATCCGAAGAAAGGAATGACCGCGGCTCCGGATATGAGTCCGAGCATCGAGGACAGCCCGACCGATGGCCATCCGCGGGGGTCGAGTCCGCGCGCAAACCGCCACTCCATGATAAGCATATAAATGAGGCTCTGCATGCCCGTGAAGAGATAGGCGTACAGTACCATCACCACCGCCCAAATGGCGATTGCCGCCAGGTCGAATGGCGGCCAATGCCCGGTTCGGTGCGAGTAGCGAATTATCATGACAAGCCAAACCGCCGAATAGCAGATGACTCCGAGCGGCGGCGGACCCAGCAGTTCCAGCGCGATACGCTTGCGGCGGGTGAAGTTCATCGGGATGGCTGTTGGGTCCGCGGAGTTCTTCAGTTCACCGGCACCACCGGCGGCTCGGCGGCGGCTTTCGCTTCGCTGCGCGTGCCCTTGCGGCGCATCTTGTCGAAATTGAAAACATTGAAGAAGTGCATGCCGCCGAGCACCAGCAACACGACGCCGAGCTTCGTGCTGAGGAACTCGATCGTCGCCTGCCAGTCGGCGGGTTTCTCGCCGTAGCGCAGCGCGAAGGCGATGAACCCGAGGTTGATCAGGTAGAAGCCGACGACGAGGAGGTGGTTGACCGAATCGGCCATGTCCTCGCGCCCGTGGAAGGCCTGGATCAGGAAGACCCGGCCGTTGCGGTGCAGCGTGCGCGCGACCCAGACGGTCATCGCGATCGAGACCGGCAGGTAGATGAGATAGGCTGTGATGGTGTGGTTCATGGTGGACTCCTTTTTTAGTTTTCTGAAAAATTAGAAAGTTAGGCGGAAAAAACCTCACCCGGCGAGGCGGAAGACCTTGTCGCCGAGCTGGCAGAGCCGCTTGGCGGCGGTCGGCGAGAGCGCCTGGGCCCGGTCGGCCCACGCGCCGGTCAATTCCATGAATTCGACGAGCTCGGTGAACCGCCGGAGCGTGTGGTCCGCGGCGTCCTTGTTCTTCCTCTCCTCGTCGAGGCACTCGCGCAGGGCCAGGAGGGTCGGGTCGAGCTCCCGTTTCTTCCGTTCGCGCAGGATGATCAGGAACATCTCCCAGACATCGCGCAGCGTCTCAAAATGCTCCCGCCGGTCGCCAAACACGTGCACCACCCGGACGAGCCCCCACCCCTGCAGCTCCTTGAGGCTGGTGCTCACGTTCGAGCGGGCGACTCCCAGGGCGGCGCAGATCTCGTCGGCCGCCAGCGGTTCCGGCGCCACCATGAGCAACGCGTGGACCTGGGCCACCGCGCGGTTGATCCCCCAGCGCCAGCCCATTTCGCCCCAGTGGAGGATGAACTTCTTCATGACGGGTGTGAGCTTCATGGTTATTTCTGTAATTTCAGAAATAACCGTTGTCAAGTCCCGGTTTTCGCCCCTGCGGCCGCCCTTCCGGCATGTCACGGTCCCGTTTTGCATTTCGGCGAAAACCGCCTAACTAACTCCCCATGTTCTCGTCCCTCGATCCACGCACCAATTTCCTTGTCCGCCTCGCCCTGACTTTCGGCGCGGGGCTGTTGATCGCCGGATTGTTGTGAGACGGTTTCGGTACGGGCTCGATCCCCTCTGCCTGCTCTCGTGTGCGGCCTATGCGGTCGAACGCTGGGTCATCCGGCCGCGCTTCACCGGGCTCTTCTGGCATGGCTACAGCACGGACTTCCTGCTGATCCCGGCGGCGCTGCCGCTCCTGCTCTGGGCCTACCGGCGGCTCGGCCTGCGGGCGCACGACCGCTGGCCCGCCTGGAGTGAGATCGGCCTGACGTGGGCGGTGTGGTCGGTCGCGGCCGAGGGCCTGGCGCCGTTTCTCTTCCGCTCGGCGACCGGCGACTGGCGCGACGTGCTGGCGTACGCAGTCGGGGCGGTGATCGCCGGCTGCTGGTGGACGCTTGCGCCGCGACCCGGCTTCGACCTGTTGGCGCCGCACTACACCTGGATGGAAGCCCTGCTGGCTGGGTCCCGGCTGCAGCGCTGCCGGACCGCCTGGCTCGACGAACTCACGGGCTGCCGCCGCCTCCTGGTCGCGGGGCTCGGCCATGGCCCGGTCCTGCCGGAGCTCCTCGCCTGCAACCGGCATGCGCACGTGACGTGCGTCGACGCCAGCGCGGGCATGCTGGCGGTCGCGCGCCGCCGGGCGGAACGCGCCGGCCTCGATCCCGGCCGGATCACCTTCGTCCATGCCGCCCTGCCCGCCTGGCGGCCTTCCGCCGGCGAGTTCGACGGCGTCGTCACCAACTTCTTCCTCGACTGTTTCTCGCCCGACGAGCTGCGCACGGTGGTGGCGACGCTGGCCGGCGCCGCGACGAAAGACGCGCGGTGGGTCGTGGCGGACTTCACCATCCCGCCGGGGGGTCTGGCCCGCTGGCGGGCGCGCTTCGTGCATGCGCTGATGTATGCGTTCTTCCGCGTTGCGACCGGACTGCGCGCCCGTCGGCTCACGGCGCCGGACGCTTTGCTCGCGGCCGAGGGCTTCGCGCTCGCCGGCCGCCGGACGAGCGAGTGGGGCCTGCTCCACGCCGATCTGTGGCGGCGCGAGACGGCGGTCACTTCATAGCCCGACCTCGAGCTTCACCGCCTTCATCGCGATGTTCATGTCGTAGATGAAGGCCAGCATCGAGCCGATGAGGCTGAGCAGCCCGATGCAGAACACGGCGGCGATGAACCCCGCCAGCTCGAGCTGCAGCCAGGTGCCGAGGAAGAGCAGCAGCATCAATACGGCGGCGAGCAGGACCGTCAGCGAACCGAGGGTGATCGAAAGCCGCAGGATGCTGGCGCGGCGGATCAGGATGGCGATCTGCGCCCGGATGGCGGCGGCCTTGTCCGCCGGCAGCCCGGCCGCGAGTTCCTGGTTCAGCTGTCGCGCGCGGTCGAGCATCCGCCCGAAGCGATTGGTCAGGGTCAGCAGCAGCAGGCCGACGCCGGAGATCAGGATCACGGGGCCGATCGAGGACTGGAGGATCGGGAGCAATTCGGAGACGGTGGTGATTTTCATGTGAGCGGAAACGGGTTGGCCGGCGCCCACGCTAGCACAGCCGCGTGCGGCCGCCTAAGCAGATTTTGGCGGACTTCCGCGGCCCGGCTCGATTCCTGTCATAACCCCCGCCGTCAGCCCGGGCTTCGCCTTGCGTTTGGGCGCGTCGCCGCTGTGATGGCCGCGCGCCGCCACCCCAACCCGCCTCTGCGCCCATGAGTTCCCCCGCCACCCCTGTCCGCAATCCCTGGTTTTGGGTTCCCAGCTCCTATTTCGCCGAAGGCATCCCGTTCGCCCTCGTCATCTGGGTCGCGGGCACGATGTTCAAGGATCTCGGGCACAGCGACGGCCAGATCACGCTGGCGACCGCGAGCATCGGCATCGCGTGGTCGCTCAAGCCGTTCTGGGCGGCGTTCCTCGACATGTACCGGACGAAGAAATTCTTCGTCCTCGCGATGGAGTTCCTCATGGCGGCGCTGCTCATCGGCATCGCCGTGGCGCTGCCGCTGCCGAATTATTTCCGCATCGTCATCGGCGTGTTGTGGGTGCTCGCGTTTTGCTCGTCGACGCAGGACATCTGCGTGGATGGCGTGTATATCACGACGCTCGACGCGAAGGGCCAGGCGAAGTTCATCGGCGTGCAAGGGGTGTTCTGGAACGTCGGCCGCATCTTCGCCACCGCGGCCATCGTCTGGCTGGCCGGCTCGCTCAAGGAAGACCACCACCTCAGCGCGACGGCCGCGTGGAGCTGGTCGATGGGCCTGGGGGCGGCCACCCTGGCGGTGCTCGGCTTCTACCATGTTTTCATGCTGCCGACCGGATCGATCGTGTCGCGCCCGCACAGCGTTGGCGAAGTCGCGCGGACCTTCGTCGACACCTGGGTTGACTTCCTCCGGAAGGATAAGATCTGGGGCATGCTGCTCTTCGTGCTGCTCTACCGCCTGGGCGAGGGCCTCCTGCTGGTCGAGGGGCCGCTGTTCCTGCAGGCCGCGAAGGAAGTCGGCGGGGTCGGCCTGACGCTGAAGGAGAAGGGCATCATCGACGGCACAATCAGCACGGCCGTGAGCCTGGCGGCCGGCCTGATCGGCGGCGCGTTCATGGCGAAGTTCGGGCTGAAGCGAAACACCCTGTTCTTCATGGCGCTTTGCCTGAACCTGCCGCACATCACGTACGTGATCCTCTCGCAGCTCGCCGGGCCCGGCCACGGGCTGTCGCTCTGGACCGTGGGCACGCTGGTGACGGTCGAGAAGTTCGGCTACAGCTTCGGCTTCGTGGCCAACATGCTCTACATGATGCAGCAGATCTCGCCCGGGAAATACCACATGACGCATTACGCTTTCGCCAACTCGATCATGAACCTGACGCTCGTGCCGACGCAGATGATCAGCGGCCCGCTGGCGGACCATTTCGGCTACAAGACGTATTTCATCATCGTGATGTTCGCCGCCATTCCCTCGCTGCTCGGCGCGTGGTTCGCCCCCTTCCCGCACAAGTTCGGCCACGATCACAACCGGCCGGCGGAAGGATGAGGAGAGTCCTGGAGGCGGGGCGCCCTCGCCCCGCTTGATCGATTTCGACCATCATACCTCGCGGGGTGAGGGCACCCCGCCTCCAAGGCCTTTGCGTTTGCGAGTGGCGCCGGAGCGCGTTTGAGTCAACGAACCGTGCCCCGTCCCTATCTCCTTTCCGGCGGCCTTTGCGCCGCCCTGCTCCTGGCCGTCGCCTTTCCCCGCCCTGTGCTCGCCGCCGCCGAGCCGCCCGCCCTGCGCCTCAACGACCGCGGCTATTTCGAAAGCCCCGGGCTCAATGTCATGGTCGGCAGCGACTATTATCCCGACGGCCACCAGGGCGGCGTGGGCATCATCCAGAACGGCGAGCGCACCGCGACCAATGGCGACCTGCGGCTCGAACCGACGCCCGGCCAGTGGCAGCCGATGCCCAAGGTCGTCGGTCGAGAGGTCGACCCCGCCGCCCGGGAGATCCGCCTCCGCCTCGCCTACCCTGACGAGAAAAAGAATCGCACGGGCTTCAACCCGATCGACTATCCCGATCTCAACCTGGCGTATACGGTGCGGGTGACGCCGGCCGACGGAAACGCCTTTCGCATCGTGGTCGACCTCGACCAACCGCTGCCCGCCGCCTGGGTCGGGCGCGTGGGTTTCAACCTCGAGCTTTATCCCGGCATCCTGTTCGGAAAAACTTTCCGGCTCGGGGACACGGCCGGCATTTTTCCCCGCGAGGCGATCGGCCCCGGCGCCGTGGACCCGGTTTCACATACCTACCAGCTCGCGCCGCTCGCCGGCGGCGGGCGCGAACTCGTGATCGCGCCCGAGTCGGAGACGCAGCGGCTCGCCATCACCGCGGTGCGCGGCGGCGAGCTGGCGCTCCTCGATGGCCGGGCGGTGCACAACAACGGCTGGTTCGTCGTGCGCGCCGCGGTCGCCGCCGGCGCGACCAAGGGGGCGCTCGAATGGCTCGTGACGCCGCACGCCATTCCCGGCTGGCGTTATGCCCCGGTCGTCCAGGTGTCGCAGGTGGGATACCATCCGGCGCAGCCGAAGGTCGCAGTGGTCGAGCTCGATGCCCGGGATGAGCCCGCCGGTGACATCTCATTGCTGCGCATCGATGGCGGCGGCTACACGCCGGTGCTCGCCAAGCCGGCGGCCGGCTGGGGCGCGTTTCTCCGCTACCGCTACGCCCGGTTTGATTTCAGCGACGTGCGCCAGGAAGGCATGTATGTCGTCCGGTATGGCGGCAGCCAGTCCTCGCCCTTCGCGATCAGCGCCCATGTCTACCAGCACGATGTCTGGCAGCCGACGCTCGAGACCTTCCTGCCGGTGCAGATGTGCCACATGCGCGTGGATGACCGTTATCGCGTGTGGCACGGGCTGTGCCACGCCGACGACGCGCTGATGGCCCCGGTGAACCACAACCATTTCGACGGCTACGCGCAGGGCCCCTCGACCCTCACCCGTTTCCAGCCGGGCGACCACGTGCCCGGGCTCGACCGCGGCGGGTGGCACGACGCCGGCGACTACGACCTGCGCGTCGAGTCGCAGGCGGACACCGTGCACGGACTGGCGCTCGCGTGGGAGCTGTTCCGCCCGGCGATCGACAACACGACGGTCGACCAGGAGCGGCGGGTCGTGACCCTGTTTCAACCCGATGGCCGGCCCGACCTCCTGCAACAGGTCGAGCACGGTGTGCTCTCGATCGTCGGCGGTTACCGTTCGATGGGCCGGCTCTATCGCGGCATCCAGGATGCCACCCTGCGGCAATACACGCATCTCGGCGATGCGGCCACGATGACCGACAACCTCGTCTTCCGGGGCGATGTGGCCGCGGCCTTCAAGGTGATCACCCACGATGCCATCCACGGCGTCCAGGCGGAGCCCGCGATCCCCGGCCTGCCCCCCGTGGGCTCGGCCGGCGCGGCGGACGACCGCTGGGTGTTCACGGAGAACAATCCCGACCGGGAGCTGAACACGGCCGCCGCCCTCGCCGCCGCCGCCCGCGTGCTGCGCGGCTACAACGACCCGCTGGCGGATGATTGCCGCCGCATCGCGGAGGAACTTTGGACGCACGCCGGCCCGCCGCGCTTCCCGCTCGCGCGGCTGGCGCCGGCCGTCGACCTTCTCCAGACAACCGGCGAGAAGAAATACGCTGATGCCATCCTCGCGCTGGCGGACGACGTCGTGGCGCAGATCGCGCCCGAAGACGCCGGTGGCGGTTCGGTGCACGTCGTGCGGGGCGCCTGGCTCGCCGCCCGCTCGCTCGCGCTCATCCCGGACGCCGCCTACCGGGAAAAAATTCGCGCGGCGCTGCGGCGCTACCGCACCCAGGTCGACCAGCTGGCGGCCGAGACGCCCTATGGCATTCCGTACAAGCCCGACATCTGGGGCGCGGGCTGGCAAATCGAGCGCTTCGGCGTGGAGCAATATTTCCTGCATGCCGGCGCGCCGGACATCTTCCCCGCCGATTACATGTTCAATGCGCTGAATTTCATCCTGGGCTGCCACCCGGGATCGAACACCGCGTCGTTCGTCTCGGGCGTCGGCGCGAAATCGATGACGACGGCCTACGGCGTCAACCGCGCCGACTGGTCCTACATCCCCGGCGGCGTGATCTCGGGCACGGCGCTGATCCGGCCCGATTTTCCGGAAATGCTCGACTGGCCGTTCCTCTGGCAACAGGCGGAATATTGCCTCGGGCGGCCGACCAGCGACTACATCTTCCTCGTGCTGGCTGCCGACCACCTCCTGAACCAATGAAACCCCTGCTCCGCCAACTTGGTCTCGCGCTCGCCGGCCTGGCGCTGGTCGTCGGAGCCCGGGCCGCGACGCCCCCGACATGGGAGGCGATCACTTGGTACGGCGAACGCGCCCTCGCCTCGACTTCCGCCGGCTGGCGGGCGGTCGTGTCGCTCGAGCGCGCCCGGCTGATGGCCTTCGGCCCGGCGGGAAGCGACGCGAACCTGCTCCTCGCCCCGCCCACCCGGGCGAATCGCAACATGCTCGGCGGTCACCGGCTCTGGCTTGGTCCCCAGTCCGCCTGGGGCTGGCCGCCGCCCGCCGCCTGGGAGTACAAGGAGCCCGAATCGTGGCAGGCCGACGGCGGCACCTTGCGGCTCGTGATGGGAGACGCCGGTGACGGCTGGCCGCGCCTGACGCGGGTCTATGCGTGGGATGGGCCGCGGCTGGCCTGCCGGGCCGAGATCGCCGGGGGCACGCGCGCGGTGCAGATCGTGCAGATTTTCCAGGTGCCCATCGGCAACGTGGTGTCCGCGACCGCGCAACCCGAGGCCGCGTTTCCCGCCGGTTACGTCGAGCTGCCGTCGACGGCCGGTCCGTTCGCCGCGGAGTTCGCGGTGCCGCCGCATGTCGCGCGCGCCGGCGATTCCATCCGCCTGCACCATATCGCGCAGGTCATGAAATTCGGCTTCCGCCCGCAGACGCTGGCCGGCGAGGACGCCGGACGCCCGCTCCGGGTTCGCCGCGGCCCGATGAGCGGCACGCCGGCCGGCGCGCCGGACGAGGGATTTTTCAGCCAGGTGTACCTCAGCGGCCCCGACGGCAACTTCATCGAGCTCGAGCAACTCTCGCCCCTCTTCGCGGCCGGCGCCCCGGCGTCGTTCACCGTCATTCTCGACGGGACCGGCGGTTGAGCCGCGGAGTTTCTGTTCGCCGCCGCGCCGGGCGTGTGCTTGGTGGTGGGGTCTTGGATTCGCTTACCCTGAATTATCCCCAGGCCGCGCCGGGGCGCGTGCCGGTGCTCGACGAATTGCGCGGCCTGGCCATCCTCCTGGTGGTCACGTACCACACGTGCGGCGTCACCGGCTTTCCGAATTACGAACACGGTGAGCTGGGCGTCGATATCTTCATCCTGCTGAGCGGGGCCGCGTTGACCCTCACGAACCGCCCGGAAGAGGGGGCGGGAAGGTTCCTGTGGCGACGGCTGGCGCGCCTGCTGCCCGCTTACTGGATTGCCCTGACGATATTCTGGCTGGCCGGCGTGCACCTGCTGGGCCGGGTGCACAAACCGGTGGAAGTGATCGCCCACTATCTCTGCATCCACCCGTGGTGGGGCGACCAGTACCTGTTAAGCATCAATGATTCCTTCTGGTTCCTCGGCCTGGTGGTGCCACTCTACATCGCCTTTGCGTTCCTCCGGCGGTTCCTGTCCAGGCTGGACCTGTTGGTCGGCCTCGGGCTGGTCCTCTCCTTCGCGTTGGTCTGCTGGATTTTCTTTCACCTCGGCATGCCCGCGTTGTTTGTCCAGGTCGGCCTGCGGCCGCCGATCTTCTTCGTGGGTGTGATCCTGGGCACGCTGTTGCGCGATGGCGTCGCACGGATCCCGTTGACCCCTTGGCTGGGCGTCGGCGTGCTGCTGACGTTTTACGGGATGTTCGTCAATGGCACCCTGGTCGGTTACACGGTGGCGGGATTTTCGGTCTTTGCTCTCTATCTTGCCGCGCGGGCCAACGCGGCCGCCGCGGGCCGGCGCTTCCTCTGCCGGGGGCTTTCCTGGCTCGGGATCTATTCCTATGAGATCTTCCTGCTGCACCAGCCGCTGATCCGCGAATACAATGACTATGTCTGGCGCCGGTGCCTGGGGCATGCGCCCAGCGCGGTGCAGACGGCGCTTGGCGCGGGGGCGGGGCTGCTGGCCTCGATCATCCTGGCCTTCCTGCTGCACCATCTGGCCGGGTTCATCGGCCGGCGGCTGTCGCCGTCCACGCGCGCCGCGTGACCGAACCGCGGCTTGCGCCCGGGTCGCAGCCCGCGGCAAACTGGCGGCATGGATCCCTACACCCGCGCGCGCCAGCTGATCGACGCCGCCCATGCGGCCGATCCCAAGCGCACGCCGGAGGGCCGCCCCGCCGAGCTGGTCTACGCAGACCGGATGGAGGCGTGGGTGAACCGACTCGCCCCGATCGCCGGCTCGCTGCTGCTGCCCCTCGCCGCGCGCTGCCAGCATCTCGAGCGGTGGACGGTGCCGCGTACGACCTATCCCGAGGGCCGCACCGGGTACCTGCAATGGCGCAAATCGCTTTACGGCCGGCAGGCCGCCCGCGCGCGGGAACTGCTGCTTCAGGCCGGCGTGCCGGCCGCGGGCGCCGATGAGGTCGCCACCTGGGTGGCCAAGTCCGGTTTGACGACGAATGCCGGCACGCAGACACTGGAGGATGCCGCGTGCCTCGTGTTCCTGGAAAACGAAATCGAGGCGTTCGCCGCGCAGCATGCCGACTACCCGGAAGCCAAGTTCGTCGACATCCTGCGCAAGACCTGGCGCAAGATGAGCCCGCGGGCCCGCGAATTCGCCCTCGGCCTCCACCTGCCGCCCGCCATCGCCGCGCTCGTGCGGGCGGCGCTCAAACCTGTCGACCCGGCATGAAGCCATTTCTCCGTCGTCTCGCCGCGGGGCTCGGCGTGGCCCTCCTGCTCGCCCAGCTGTGGCGCCCGGCGCGCAACGAGGCGCCGCCCGGCGGGCCGAACGACATCGCCGCGAAACATGCCGTGCCACCGCCGGTGCAGGCGCTCCTCCAGCGGGCCTGTTATGACTGCCATTCCAACCATACGCGCTACCCGTGGTACGCCGAGGTCCAGCCGGTGCGCTGGTGGCTCGACGACCATATCAGCGAGGGCAAGCGACACCTGAACTTCTCGGAGTTCGGCACCTACACCGATCGGCGGGCGGCGAAGAAGCTCGATGAGATCGTCGACGAAGTCGGAGGGCACACGATGCCCCTGACCTCCTACAAGTGGATGCACCGCGATGCCCGCCTCACGCCGGCGGACACAAAACTGCTCACGGACTGGGCCGACGGCCTGCGGGCGGAAATCGAGCCGTGACCTGAAGGCGGGCGGGTCGCCCGAGCTAGCCGTCCGGCGCGGCTTTCCCCGCCGCGGCGCTGATCCGCGCGAAAACCTCGCCCAGGCGACCCGCCTCCGTCTCGTCGAGGTGGATCCCGAAATATTTCGCGATGCCGGCACGATAGACCGGCCAGATGCGGCGCAGCGTCTCCACGCCCTTCTCGGTCAGTTGCGCGTGTTGGACCCGGCCGTCGGTCGGACACGGCCGCCGCGCGATCAGCTTCTCTTTTTCCAGCTTGTCCACCAGCCGGGTCAGCCCGCTCCGGCTCAAGAGCGCGCACCGCGCCAGCTCGCTCATGCGCAGATGCCGCCCCGGGGCGAGGTAGAGCTCGTACAAGGCGTCATACCAGGCGAGCGAGGGCAGCCCCGCGGCCGCGAGGTCCGCCTCGATCGCGGCGTAGATGCGCCAGAAGGAAACGTAAAACCCGCGCCAGGCCTCGAGGTGCCCGGCGGGCAGCGATGTCTTCATGGAGCCAGGAAAAAGATTTTTGTTGCCTATGCAACTAAAATGGCAAATCTGGTTGTGTATGCAACTAAATCATCTCCTCTCCCTCCTGGTCGCCACCGGCGACACCTTCGCGGCGACCGCCTTGCGGTGGGCGCTGGGCCTCATGATCCTGCCCCACGGCCTGCAGAAAACCCTCGGCTGGTTCGGCGGCTACGGGTTCAAGGCCTCCCTCGGTTACCTGACCGGCCCGGCCGTCGGCGCGCCGTGGATTTTCGCCCTCCTGGCCATCCTGGCCGAGTCGGTCGGGGGCGTCATGCTGCTGGCCGGCTTCGGCACGCGCGTGGCGGCCCTCGGCCTCGGGGGCGTGATGGTCGTCGCCGCCCTGCAGCACCGCGCCAACGGCTTCTTCATGAACTGGACCGGCCAGCAAAAGGGCGAGGGCTTCGAGTTCCACCTCCTGGCGCTGGGGATCGTCGTGGCGCTGCTGTGGCTCGGCGGCGGCCGGTTCTCGATCGACGCGCTGCTGCGGCCGTGACGCGGACGGAGCGTCGCCCCGGCGGGCCCGGCTTGCGCCGCGCCCGCTTTTCCGTTGGCTGCGTCCACCATGGAGAAGGTCAACCTCGTCGAAAAACTCGCGTGCTTCAGCGAACACTGGACGCCGAAGATCATCGCCGGCCTCAACGGGCAGCACGTCAAGCTGGTCAAGGCCCGGGGGGAATTCCCGTGGCATCACCATGAGCGCGAGGACGAGCTGTTTCTCGTCGTGCGCGGCTGGTTTCGGATGGAGTTCCGGGACCGGTCCGTCGTCCTGCGCGAAGGCGAGATGATCGTCGTGCCCCGCGGGGTGGAGCATCGGCCCGTGGCGGACGAGGAGGTCTCGCTCCTGCTTTTCGAGCCGGCGTCGACCGTGAACACCGGCAGCGCCGGGGGCGAGAAGACCGTCGCGCGCCCGGAATGGATCTGAGGCCCGGGCTCAGGCCCGGGCTCAGGACCGGGGCGGGGCCGGGGCGGCGCCGTGGAGCAGGCGCTCGACGGTCTCCGCGAGCTGCGTGACGTTGTAGGGTTTCGGCACGACGGCCTGGAAACCGTATTCCAAGTGGTGGGCCATCACCGGGTCGCTGGAGTAACCGCTGGAGACGATCGCCACGAAGTCGGAATTGCGCCGCCGGAGCGCCGCGATCGTCTCCTTTCCGCCCATGCCGCCCGGGATCGTCAGATCGAGGATCACAAGCCCGTAAGGCCGGTTCGCCGCCAAAGCGCGGTCGAATTCCTCCACCGCCGCCTTGCCGTCGGCGACGGCCGTCACCTCGAGCCCAAGCCGCTGCAGGACGCGCGCGGCCAGGACCCGGATGGTCTCCTCGTCGTCCATGAGCAACACGCGCCCCGGCCCGCTTCCCGCCTGCGCCGGTGTGGCCGGCCCGGCCGCGTCCGGCGCGGTGCTCGCCGCGGCCGGCAGCCAGATGCTGAACGTACTGCCCTGCCCCACGGTCGACTGCACCTCGATGCCGCCCTCGTGCTTCTTCACGATGGAGTAAACCGTGGCCAGGCCCATGCCTCCGGCCTTTCGGGTTGTGAAATAGGGCTCGAAGATGCGCGGCAGGTTCTCCGCGCTGATCCCCTCGCCGTTGTCGGTCACGGCGATCCGGACGTAAGAGCCGCCCGCGAGGCCGGACCGGTTCTCCGCCCGCACCTCCTCATTGGCCAGCTCGACCCGCAGGTCGCCGCCCCGCGGCATCGCCTGCACGGCGTTTTGGAAAAGTTGGGACAGCACCTGCGCGAGTTGGGTGCGATCGGCGTGCACATTCCGCAGGTCGGAAGGGGCGACGCAGTCGTAGCGCACCTTCGATCGCGGCAGCACCGCCTCGGCGCATTCCTGCACCAGCGCCGGCAGGGCGACCGGACCCCGGACGGGATCGCCGCCCTTGGCAAAGGTCAGCAGCTGTTGGGTCAGTTCCCGCGCCCGGCGGGCGCCGCGATCGATCTCCTTCAGGCAGTCGCCGGCCGCGGCCATCGCCGCCGGGTCGAGCATGGCGATCGAGGTGTAGCCCATGATGCCGGTCAACGCGTTGTTGAAATCATGCGCGATGCCGCCCGCGAGCAGGCCCAGCGATTCGAGCCGGGCCGCGCGCTGCACCTCCGCCTCGAGCGCCGCCTGCCGCTCAAGCTGGTGGCGGATTTGTTCGGTCTGGCGGCGGACCTGCCGGCGCAACGCGGCGATCCAGGCCAGGCCGAGGATGGTTGCGCCGCCGAGCAGGGCGACCACCACGAGGGCGCGCCGGGCGGTCCAGAATTGCGGCGCGCGAAAAACGGTGATGTCCGCGGGGCCGCGCAGCCGGATTTCGGCGCCCTGCTGGCGGCGGGAGTCGTCAAAGCGCAGGCGGCACACCCCCGTCAGCTCGAGGCCGGACCCCACGGCATATCGCGCCGGCGCGTCGCCGCTGGCGTGCGGCAGGAACGCCTCGAAGGTGGTGTCGCCGTTTTGCAGGGTGAGGCGGGTGTCCGTCGGGCGCAGGAGCGAGCCGATCAGCGTGCCGCGCACGCGGACGAGCCGTCCGTCGTCGGCGACCGGCGGTTGCGCCGGGTCTGGCAGCTCGAGCGGCGCCGGGGTGACGCCGGTGCCGGTCTTGCGCCACACCGCTTCCCGCAGCACCGTGCGAAGGCCTTCCCGCCCGAGCACGCCGACCACATCGATCTGGTCGCCGGGAGCCAGCGCCGGCTTCTCGCCGGCGAGCACGAGCACGGCCGCGTCGCCGTCCTGCAGGTAGACGGATCCGTCGGCTTCCGCGTCGAGCACGCTGCCGCCGATGCGGACGCGCCGCAACCCGCCGCCGGCGCTCAGCTGGCCCAGGTCGCGGATGGCCCGGCGCGGCAGGTCGAAATAATCCGCCGGCGCTTCTTCCTCGATCGTGATATCGGTGAGGTAGGGCACCCGCAGCATGACGCCGGCGACCCGCCCGGCGGCATCGGGGGTGTTTTCGCAGACGCCGCGCACGGTTATCAGCGAGCCCGGATTGGCGATGAAGTTCGCGGTGCTCTGCAGGTGGGCGGTGAACGTGCCCGCGGGGGTGGTCACGTGGAGCCACCGCCAGTCGTCCCTGGCCTCGACGCCCTTCAGGAAACCGCGCAACTCGACCCACTGGCCGTGCTCCTTGCCCGTCATGGCTTGGTCCAGCGTGATGGGCCGTGCCGCCGGTTCGCTGAGCGAGCCCAGGTCCGTGAGGGAGTTGAGCGTGACCGCCGGCGAGAATGCCTCCGCGCGGGTGACGCCCTTCACCTCGATGAACTTGTCGTAGCGAATCTCCCCCGTCTTGGCCGGGTCAAACCACACCCGCACGCTCCCGGTGTAATCCTGCAGGAAGAGAAAATCGCGGTCCGGGAGCGCCCAGATCACGACGCCGCGCAAACTCACCGGCTGGCCCTGCGCGGCTTCGCTGGCGCTGAGCTCGCGCACCTGCGCGACGGTGCGCAACGCCGCCTCGGAGGTGTCGGCGGCCTCGCCGGTGGCGCCGGCCGGCCGGTAGAGCGCCTGGTCGACGACCCACTGGCCGCTGTAGCTCGCCAACCGGCCGGCTGCTTCCACCTCCGTCCCGACCGGCAGCCGCTGCTGCTGGATCGAACGGACCTCCACCAGGCCCGTGTCATCGCGCAACACCATCGCCGTGCCGACATGGTGGGACACCAAGGTCCCGCGCACCAGCACCTCCGTGCCGATCGGTGCGCGCCACAGGCGGTCGATACGGGTGCGCAACCGCCCGAAGAGCGGATTGTCCTGCATGGTGCCCACGACCTGGACCACCGACTGGTTCGCGCCCCAGATCTCGATGGTGCTCGCGGTCTGCGTCGGGTCGAACCGGCGCGAGTAAAGGCCCGTCACCCGGACGAAACGGCCCGGCCAATCCGGCACGTGCGCCGGGTCGTCCGGCGGGATCCAGCAGATCACAGGCCGGTTCTCCACGATGACGACCATCCGCACGTGGTCCGGGTCGATCAGCTGCTGGCTGTCGACGTAGCCTTCGACGGTCACGATCCGGCCATGGAAGGCCGCGAGGTCGTTGATGCGCCCGCGCGTGTCCAGGGGCGTGACGGGCGCGTTGGGCGTGATCACCCGCACCTTCACATCGGCCCCGCTCAGGCCCTTGTTGGGGATGATTTGACCCTCGATGTCGACATAGTCGCCCGTGCGCAGCGGCGGCGGGTCGGCGTCGAGCAGCAGGTAGGTGGCGACGTTGCGCTGCTCGATCCACACCATCCGGAACCGGCGATCGAAATAATCGATCCGCCCCTCGACATGAAGAGGCTGCGGACGGTCCTTTTCCGCCGCGGGCAGGCTAAAGATCCTCGCCGGGTGGGTGATGACCGGCCGCGCCGCGTCCTCGGCCGCCCGGCCGGCGCCGGGGAGCAAAAGCAGCAGCGCCAACCAGAAGCGACCGCGGCGGCGAGGTGACATAAGCTTTGCCGGCCGGATCATTGCGACAGAACGGAGACTAGCCATTCCCGGGGTACAACTCGCGGCGGTTCGGCGCAAGTCGCATTCCCCTGCATTCCTTGGCATTCTCCGCGCGCTGGCGGCGGCCGCCAGGGCCGCGCGTCGCGCTATTCTGCGCGCAAGAGCGACAAGGGATCGACCTTCGCGGCACGCCGGGCCGGCAGCAGCCCGCCCAGCAGCGCGGCGCCGATTCCCACGATGACGGCCCCGATCGTTGCGCGCCAGTCGCTGTGCAGGCCCGTCATCATCCACGAACCGAGCACCTGCGGCAGCAGCCAGGCGAGGAGCCAGCCCAGGGCTGAACCGGCCACGCCGAGCCCGAGCGCGTCGCTCACCACGCCGCGGCGCATCCGCGCCGGGTCGGCGCCCAAGGCGAGGCGCACGGCCAGGTCGCGCGACCGCGTGGCGACGAGATACCCCAGCGCCCCGAGCACGCCGACCATGGCCAGCAGGGTCGCGAGCGCGGCAAAGCCGACCGTCAAGCGCACCGCCGCCTGATCCTTCCGCACCCAGTGTTGCACCCGCTCTTCCATCGTCAGCCACTGGGGAAACATCAGGTTCGGCTCGACCGCTCCGATCGCCTTCTGCAAGGCCGGCAGGAGGAGTGCCGCGTCCCCGTCCAGACGCACGGCGATGCAACCCGGCAGGTAATCCCCCTGCGTGAGGGCCGCATAAAACATCGGCCCCGGCGCCTCGCGCACGCCGTTCATGCGGGCATCGGCCACGACGCCCACGATCTCCATGTCCTCGGGTCCCTCCCGGGAATCGAAACCGAAGCGGCGGTGCAGCGGACTGGCCGAGCCAAACACCGCGCGCGCCAGCGCCTGGTTGATGATCACCACCCGCGGGCTTTGCGCCGTGTCCGCGCCCGAGAACCGCCGCCCCTGCAGGAGGGTCATGCCCATGGCGTCGAAGAAATCCCCGTCGACCGCGTCGCGTTGCACCGCATTGCCCGGCGGGTGGGCACTCGGTCCGCGGACGTAGATTCCGCTGTTCCAGCGGCTCCCGCTTAGCGCGCCGAACAAGGCGAAGCCGGCATGGCGCACCTGGGGAAAGGACATCGCCGCCTGCCGCATTCGCGCCATGACGGCCGGCATTTGGGTGGAGCGGAGGCCCGCCGACGCAGGATCGAAGGCGGCGGTGACCACCGTCTGCCGGCCGTAGCCCAAGTCGGACCGCAGGACGCGCCGGAGGTCGAGCGCCAACGAGCCGGCGAACGCCAACAGCAGCACCGAGAGCGCGAGCTGAATCACAATGAGCAGCCGACCGAGCCGCATGCCACCGGGGCCGGCGCCAAAACGCTGCTGCAGCACCGCCTGGGGCGCCGCCCGCGCCGCGAGCCAGGCCGGGGCCGCGCCGAGCGCCGGGCCGAGGACCAGGGCCAGCGCGCCAAGGGAGGCGAACAGGGTCCAGTCGGGTCCGCGCAGTTCCCCGGCCGCCCCGGGCACCAGCCAACCGGCCAGCACCGGCGCCAGCCAGCAACCCAGCACGGCGCCGGCCGCCGCGCCGCCGACCGCGAGCAGCAGGCCCTCCATCAGCGCGCCGCGGATCAGCCGCCAGCGGCCGGCCCCGAGCGCCACGCGGACGCCCAGTTCGCGGCGCCGGGCCAGCATGCGAAGCAGCAGCATGGTCGAACTGTTGGCCACGGTCACCAGCACGACGGCGCCGACCAACAGGGACAGCGTGAGCCCGACCCGGCGGAAATCCCGGCGCGTCTCCGAGTAGCCGCGGGGGCTCGGCACCAGGCGGGGCACGTTTCGCGCCACCCTTTCGCGCTGCGCCGGTTCGTCCACCGTGGACATGAACGCCTCGCGTTGCGGCCACCACGCCGCCTCGAGGCTCCGCTGCAATTCCCGGGTTTCCGCCGGCGCGCGCAGCATCACCGAGAACCACGCCACGTGGTCGTCCCGGATCCAATCCGCCAGTTTTGGGTCCTCATCACGCGACGAGATGCTGGCCGAGGTCCAGACGTTCAGCACCGCATGGAGCCCCGCGGGCAGCCACAGGTCCTCGGTCTCGCCGAAGGCGACGCCGGTGAACTCCTCCGGCGCGACGCCGACGACGGTCACTTCCATTCCATTGAGCCGGATCACCCGGCCCACGGCGGTCGGGTCCCCCGCCAGATGGTCCCGCCACCAGCGGTAGGCGACGACGGCCACCGGCCGGGCGCGCCCGGTTTCGTCGTCCGCCGCGCTAAGTATTCGGCCGGCGATTGCCGGGACCTGGAGCGCCTCGAAAAACCCGCCGCGCACGAAGCGGGCCTGCACCGGCTGCGCCGGACCGTCGCCGAGGCGCAGCGCCAGTTTCTCGGTGCTGGTGAAAGCAATGACGCGCCCGCGGGTCGTTGGGTCGGCCTCGAGCCGCTGCACGCTCGGGGCGCTGAACCGAAAGGGCCGGCCGTCGGTCTGCACCGCCAGGTGCAGCTCGGCCGGCGCCGGCACGGGCAGCGCGTCCCAGAGCACGCCGCGCACGAGCGAAAAGATGGCGGTCGTCGCCCCGAGGCCGAGCGCCAGGATCGCCACCAGGCTGGCCGTGAACCCGGGCCGCCGCGCCAGGCCGCGGGCCGCGATGGCCACGTCGCGGCCCCAGGACTCGAGCCACGCGCCGGTCATCGCGTCGACTGATTCCTCGCGCGTCGTGAGCAGGTTGCCGAAAGCCAGGTTCGCCCGGCGCCGGGCCTCGTCGGGCCCCAGCCCGGCGCGCCGGTGTTCCTCATAAAGCATCTCCACGTGCGCGCGCATCTCCTCCTCGAGGCGGCGCAGGCGCCGGCCACGGTCGAGGAAGTTGCGCCAGCGGCGAAACGGACCGGCCATGGTTCACCCCGAGGCGATCACGGCATTCACGAGCGCCGCCACGCGCTGCCAGTTGGCCACCTCGTCCTTGAGCTGCTTCCGGCCGGCGGCGGTGATGGCGTAGAAACGCGCGCGCCGGTTGTTCTCGCTCGTGCCCCATTCCGATTCGATCCATCCCTGGTCCTCCAACCGCACCAGCGCCGGATAGATCGTGCCCTGGTTGAGCAGCACCTGGTCGCCGGAAACCTGCTCGATGCGCCGCGCGATCCCGAAGCCGTGCAGCGGGCCGAGCGCCGCCAGCGTCTTCAGGACGAGCAGGTCGAGGGTGCCCTGGAGGAGATCCGTGCGGGTGGCGTCGCTCATGTTGATAGCCAACAGGAGCTCGTGTTGGATGTCAACAGGAGACTGGCCCGGGCCGGGACGGTCCGCGATTGCACCGGCGGGATCGCGCCCCCAGCCTGCGGGCCGAAGCCATGGCATCACCGACGACCACGACCCGGCCCTGGAGCTGGATCCCGACGCTCTATTTCTGCCAGGCCGTCCCCTATGTCGCCGTCGTCGCGCTGTCGGTGCCGCTGTACAAGAAGCTGGGGGTTTCGAACACCGACATCGCGCTCTACACGAGCTGGCTGTACCTGCCGTGGGTCATCAAACCGCTGTGGGCGCCCTTCATCGACCGCGTCGGGACCAAGCGCGCGTGGATCGTCGCCCTGCAATTCTTCGTCGGCGCCGCGCTGGCCGCGGTGGCGCTGACGATTCCCGGGCCGCATTTCTTCCGCTGGTCGCTGGCCGTCTTCTGGCTGATCGCGTTCAGCGCCGCGACCCACGACATCGTCTCGGACGGATTCTACCTGCTCGCCCTCTCGTCCGCGGACGGCGCCGCGTGGGTCGGCGTGCGCAGCACGTTCTTCCGGCTGGCCAACATCGCCGGCCAGGGCGGCTTGGTCTACCTCGCCGGCGTGCTGGAGGAATCCACCGGCCGCATCGCCCTGGCGTGGGCGTGGATCTTCGTGCCGCCGGCGGCCTTCTTCATCCTCGCGGCGGCCTACCATCATTTCTTCCTGCCGCGGCCGGCGCGGGATGGTCCGGCGGCGCGCAGCGCGGATGCGATGATCGATTGGGGCGAGGCGTTCGCGACCTTTCTGCGGCGCAAGGACATCGGGCGCGCCCTCGCCTACCTGTTGCTTTACCGGCTCGGGGAGGCGCAATTGTTGAAACTGGTGCCGCCCTTTCTGCTCGACAGCCGCGCGGCCGGCGGGCTCGGCCTCACGACCAAGGAGGCGGGGCTCGCCTATGGCACCTTCGGGATCATCGCGCTCACGGTCGGCGGGCTTTTCGGCGGGCCGGCGGTCGCGCGTTACGGACTCAAGCGCATGCTCTGGCCGATGGTGCTGGCGGTGCACGTGCCGAACCTGGCGTACGTGGCGCTCGCCGCCTGGCGGCCGGAGAGCTTCGCGGTCGCGTGCGCCGCCGTCTCGGTGGAACAGTTTGGCTACGGCTTCGGTTTCACCGCGTATGTCGTCTACATGATGATGCTCGCGGAGGGCGAGCACCGCACCGCGCACTACGCGATCTGCACCGGCTTCATGGCACTGGGCATGATGGTGCCCGGCATGTGGGCCGGCTGGCTCCAGGAAAAGCTCGGCTATGCCAACTTCTTCATCTGGGTCTGCATCGCCACGCTGCCGTCGCTCTGGGCCACGGCGCGGATCCAGGTCGATCCCGCCTATGCGCGGAAGGCGACGGCACCCGCGAACTAGCGCAGCAGGCGCCGGGCCTCGTCGATGAGGCGCCGCCACTGCACGGCCGGGCCGGGATCGATTTTGTTTTCCTGGATGTGGTAGTGGCCGAGCACGCCGCGGTAGCGCGCCAGCTCGGCGTCGGGCAGTTTGCCGGTCAGCAGCCGGCCCGCCGCGTCGTGCGGGTAGTCGCACGCCAGCTGCGGAAACACCCGGCAGAGCGCGGCGGTCAGCCGGGCGAGCGCGGCATACTGCTCGGCCGTGAGGTCGTACTGCACCAGCTCCCGGTCCTGGATCCGTCCGCGCACCGGCACCGGCCGCGCCGGCCGGCCGGAAAAATTCCGCGTGAGGATGCCGGGGTCGCGGATGCGGGCCGGCACAACGAGCCGCACCCCGTCCGCGTCGCGGCGATACCATTCGTCGAGGAGCTTGGGCTCGGCGGGCGGATAGGCGCCGATATTCGCGATCTCGATGCCGACGGAGCGATCGTTCGAGATCGTCGCGTGCGCGGCCTTCTCGCGGAGGTCGATCGTCTGGTAGATGGTGCCGTCGACATCGAGCAGGAAATGGACGCTGAGGTGGCGCTGGCGCAGGACATTGAAGCACACCTTGCTCAGGCCGCAGGCATCGTAATGCAGCACGAACTGGTCGACGACGCCCCGGAGCGCGGCCAGGTCGGGTTCGCCGTTCTTGCCGGCCACGCTGCGCCGCGTGAAGGCGCCGGGGTCCGCGTAGCCATTGTACCCGCCGGCCTCCAGCCAGGTGACCACCCGCGTGCCGGTGTGAAAGCGGCGGCCGGCGACGATGATCTCGTCGCGCGCCGCCGGCGCGGGGATCACCGCCGGGCCGGGTGCCACCGACCGGCAGCCGCCCAGCGCGAATGCCAGCGCGACCGCGGGCGCGAGGCCGCGCGCGGCGCGGTCAGCGCGCGACCACCAGCGGGAAGCCATTTTTCCGGAGGGCACGGTGCAGGGCGCGGATGTGCGCGTGGTCGCGCGTCTCGACCGTGCACACGGCGTTGACGGCGGAGATGTCGGGCCCGCTGAAGGCGCGGTCGTGCTCGATGTCCTTGAAGCTCGCGCCGGATTCGGCAATCACGCGCGACAGCGCGGCCAGCCCGCCCGGCCGGTCGCTGATGACGACGGTGAAGCGCGTGAGGCGGCCGTCGCGCACCAGCCCCTTCTCGATCACGCGGCTGAGGATGCCGGGGTCGATGTTGCCGCCCCCCACGATGAGCACGACCTTCCGGCCGCGGAGGCCGGGCAGCAGGCCGGCCATCATGGCCGCGAGCGGCGCCGCGCCGGCGCCCTCGACCACGGATTTCTCGAGTTCGACCATCCGCAGGATCGCGAGCGCGATCCAATCCTCGCCTACGCGCACCACGCGATCGACGCGGGAGCGGGCCATCCCGAAGGCGGCGCTCCCGACCGTCAACGTCGCCAGGCCGTCGGCCAGCGTCGGGCGCCGCGGCATGCGGACCGGATGCCCGGCCTTCAGCGCCGCGGTGAGATTGCCGGTCGCCTTGCTTTCGACGCCGATCATGCGCACACGGCGGCGCACGGATTTGACCGCCAGCGCGACCCCCGCCAGCAGGCCGCCGCCGCCGACCGGGCAGACGATCGCGTCGGCGTCCGGCACCTGGTCGAGGATCTCGAGTCCCAGTGTGCCCTGCCCCGCGATGATTTCCGGCGCGTCGAAGCCGTGGATGTAGGTGAGTCCCTGGTCGACGGCGAGTTCATGGGCCCGGGCGCGGGCCTCGACGAAGTCGCGGCCGTGGATCAGCACGTTCGCGCCCAGGCCGCGGCAGGTGCTCACCTTGATGAGCGGCGCATAGTCGGGCATGACCACCGTCACGGGGATGCGCAGCAGGCGCCCGTGGTAGGCCAGGCCCAGCGCGTGATTGCCGGCGGAGGCGGCCACGACCCCGCGCTGGCGCGCCGCCGGTTCGAGCTGCAGGAGGGCGTTGCGCGCGCCCCGCTCCTTGAACGAGCCGGTGCGCTGGAGATTGTCGAGTTTGCAGTAGATCCGCGCACCGGTGATCTCGGACAGCGGGATCGATTCCGGACAGGGCGTGACCACCACGCTGCCGGCGATGCGTTGGCGGGCCGCGCGGATGTCGGCGAGGGTGACGGGCATGGGGTTCTTGTGCGGCCGTTCTAGCGGCCGCGGGAAGTCGCGCAACAAAGATGCGGGCTGCGCCCCGGTGCCCACCCCGCGGTCCACACCCGGGCCGGTTTGGGGTGCATGTTGCCTAGACAAGTGCCGCCGCATGGCTCACGGTGGTCGCCCGGAGCCCACCCGTCCATGTACCAGGTCACATTCTCCGAGCAGAGCATGCTCGAGTTGAACAAACTCGACAAGCTGCGCCAGCTCGAGGCCATCGAGCCGATCAGCAAGATCCGGCCGGCCGACCTGGCCCAGCCGCGCGAGCCGCTGGGCCGGTTCAAGCGGGGCGGGCGCGACCTCTACCGCCTGCGCGCCGGCGATTTCCGGTTCTATTTCGAGGTGCAGGGCGATACGCTTCACACCCGTTACATCCTGCACAAATCGTCCCTGGAGGACTGGCTGTTCCGCATGAAGCTGCCCGTCTCGGAGCAGCAGCTCGTCGAGCAGCATTCGAAATTCTGGAAATACCTCGAGACCCTGACCAAGTAGCGCGCCATGTCCGACCTCGAGCAGCGGGACAATCCGTACAACGTCACCCAGGCGAGCCGCATTTTTTTCCTCCCGAACCTGATGACGGCGGGGAACCTGTTCTGCGGCTTCGGCGCGGTGATCAAGTGCATCCAGGCGCGGCTGCTCACCGACTCGGGCGAGTACGCGCTGCTGCACACGAACCTGTCGTGGATGACGCTCTACACGCAGGCCGTGTGGCTCATCCTGGCCGCGGTGATTTTCGACTCGCTGGACGGCCGGCTGGCGCGCATGGGCGGGCGGACTTCGCTCTTCGGCGCCGAGTTTGATTCGCTGGCCGACGTCGTCTCGTTTGGCGTCACGCCCGCGCTCATGGTGTTCTTCCTCATCCTCGCCCCGCGGGAGGACTACCAGTGGTTTCGCGAGCTCGGCTGGCTCATCGCCTTCGTCTACCTGCTTTGCGGCGCGGTGCGGCTCGCGCGGTTCAACGTCATCACCAATCCCCTGCTGCACCGGTCCGAACTCGAATCGAGCAAGGATTTCGTCGGGCTGCCCATCCCGGCGGCGGCCGGCACCGTGGCGTCGCTGGTGCTGCTGCTGCTCAACCTGTCCGCCAACGCCCGCGAGTTGCGGCAGCTGACCCTGACGCTCCCGCTGATCCTGATCCTCGTCTCGTTCCTCATGGTCAGCACAGTGCGGTATCCCAGTTTCAAGCAGGTGAACTGGGAGACGAAAACCCGTTTCCGGACCTTTGTGTTCGTGTTCGTCGGCATCGTGCTCGTCATCCGCCTGCGGGAGGTGGCGCTGTTCTTCCTTTTCCTGGCCTACATCAGCTACGGACTCTTCGCCCACTACCGCCGCGGCGTGCGGCACGCCCAGATGCGCGCGTTGCGGCGAAAGGTTGTGAAGATGAAGCAGGAAAGTTCCGAATAACTTTCCCTTGTGAACAAGGCGCCGGTTATTCGCAGCGACCCGGACCGCTTTTCACCGCCCGCGGCCGGCGGGTTTTCCCTCGGGGCGCGGCCGGTTGTTCGGAAACTCACCGACCATAATAATACGACTAATTCCTTGTTGAGTCCCCCCACCAGTCATCCTTTGTTAGTTAAAACGCACCAACCAAGCCCAGCCCGATGAAATTCAAGATCAACCGTGATCACTTCAGCAACGGCCTTGCCCAGGTCCTCAATGTGGTCGGGTCGAAGGCGGCCATGCCGATCCTGAGCAACGTGCTGATCGAAGCGGAAAAAGACCAGATATCACTGACCACCACCAACCTGGACCTCGGCATCCGCTGCCGGATCAAGGCCGAGGTCAAGGAAGGCGGCTCCGTCACCCTGCCCGTGAAGCGGCTTGCGACGATCGTGCGCGAGCTGCCCAACGTCGACGTGGCCTTCGACTCGACCGCGACGCACCAGGTGAAGATCGCGTCGGGCGGGTCGAACTTCCGCATCATGGGCATCGGCGCCGAGGAATTTCCCAAGCTGCCGGACTCGGCCGACGACAAGAACTACGCCCTCGAGCAGGCCGAACTGGCCACGATGCTGGGCAATGTTTCCTACGCCCAGTCCACCGACGAGACGCGCTACATCCTCAATGGCGTCTATTTCAACTTCAAGGACGGCAAGCTCTCGCTCGTGGCCACCGACGGCCGGCGCCTGGCCCTCGTCGGCAAGGAGATGACCGTCCCCGCCGCCAGTGCCGGCGCCATCATCCTGCCGGCGAAGACCGTGGCCGAGCTTCTGCGGCTCCTGGGCAAGGGCGAGAAGGTCAAGGTCTCGTTCAACGAGCGCCGCGCCGCCTTCCAGATCGACACCGGCAAGGACACCAGCGGGCTCACCGACAGCATCTACCTGTTCTCGAAGGTGGTCGAAGGCAACTACCCGAACTACCAGCAGGTCATCCCGAAGGAGACGCACCAGCGGATCAAGCTCGAGCGCGAGCTCTTCCTGCAGTGCATCCACCGCGCCGCCCTGGTCACCTCGGAGAAGTCGAACTCGGTCAAGATCAAGCTTTCGGCCAACCTGCTCGAAATCACCGCGTCGTCCCCCGACTTCGGCGAATCGCACGAGTCGATGGCGATCTCGTACAGCGGCCCCGACCTCCAGGTCGCCTTCAACCCCCAATTCCTCATGGACCCGCTCCGCGCGCTCACGAAGGACGAGGTGTTCTTCGAGCTCAAGGACGAGGTCAGCCCCGGCGTGTTCAAGACCCTCGAGAGCTTCGTCTGCGTGATCATGCCGGTCCGCCTGAGCTGAGCCGCGCGCGGTGGCCGCGCCCTCCCCGCATGCCGGACAAACTCACGCTGTTCATGGCGCCGGCGGTGGCCGCGCTGCTCCTGCTGTTCTACGTGAACCTGCGCATGGCGTCGCCCATCCTGGCGATCCCGATCCGCTGGCTGCGCTGGATCCTGAGCGCCCTGTTCGCGGCGCAGCTCAATGAGGAGTTCGCGCTCATCGACCGCCCGTTCTGGGCGGTCGTCTTCTGCGTGTTCGTGCTGTGGTTCCTGCTCGAGTCGGGTTTCAACTGGCTCAAGGTCAGCGCCATCAGCCTGAGCCCGCTGCCGCTGTTTCCCCGCTACGTCGTGAACAGCGGCGGCGACGAATGGCCGACGCAGAAGCGCCTCCTGCTCGTCCGGGACTGGCTGCGGGACCAGCGTTTCACGCATGTGCAGGCCCTGAAGGCGGAGATCGGCGGCGGGATCTGGCTGCGCACCTCCGTCTACCAGGATCCGAGCCGGACGCAGCGGCTCCACGTCCTGTTCGTGCCACAGGAGAACGGGGCCATCACCGTGTGCTACAGCCTGGCCACGCTCACGGCGGGCGGGCGGCGCTACGTGACCGACAACCTCTACATTCCCTTTGGCGGCTTCTACCCCGAGAGCTGGTACGTCGACCGCAATCCCTGGCGCCGCCGGCTCGAGAAAATCGTCGCGCGGCACGGGCAGCGCCTCGCGCAATCAGGGGAGACGCCGGTCACCTGGGAGGTCAGCCCGATCGACGACATCAACCAGCAGCAGCAGCACATGGAGATCATCAACACCGAGCTCGGCTACCTGCTGCCGCATGCCGAACGCGAGGAATACGGCAAGATCACGCCGGAAGGCCGGTTCCGCATCTGGAAGGAAGCATGGATGTTGGACTACCTGGGCATCGCCGGCCGTTATCGGTGACGTCCCGCGTGCAACCAATCACCCCGCCGGCGGTCAAAGCGTGGTGAATTCCGGCCCGGGTTCAAAAAGGGCTCGTGTCCGGTTCGATTCCCGATAACCCCGAAAACATGCCGCTGTTTGCCGTCACCGCCCTGGAGCAAATGAAGACGCTGCCGCCGTCCGTGTGGCTGAAGATCGGCATCGTGCTGGGAGGCTTCGTGGTCGCCGTGCTCGTGATGCGAAAGGTGATGAAGATGAACAAGGTGATCGCCGGCGTGGTGGTCTTCGTCGTGTGCACCGTGGTCTTCTTCTCTTGGGTCTACAACCGCAACGAGCCCAAGTTCTTGACGCCGCTGATGAACCGCATCGCTCCCTTCTTCCCGAGCGCCGGCGCCTACAACGCGAAGCAGCAGACGCCGGCCAAGCCTTAACAGGATCGGTAATAACGGGAAAAAAGGTTTGGTCCTTTTGACCCGCCCGCGTAGGTTCCGGGGCGTATGCCCAAATCGCACTCCGACATCGGACTCATCGGCCTGGCCGTGATGGGTCAGAACCTCGCGCTCAACATCGCCGACCACGGCTTCCAGATTTCCGTCTTCAATCGCACCACTGAAAAGACCGACAAGTTCGTCGCGGATAACCCCGGCACCCCCGGCGGCGTGGTGGGCACGAAGACACTCGAGGAATTCGTCCGGTCGCTCGCGAAACCGCGGAAGATCGTCCTTCTCGTCCAGGCCGGCAAGGCGACCGACGCGGTCATCGACGGCCTCGTGCCGCTGCTCGAGCCGGGGGACATCGTGATCGATGGCGGCAACGCCCTCTGGACCGACACGATCCGGCGCGAAAAGGCGCTCCGCGAAAAAGGCCTCCGCTTCATCGGCTCCGGGGTCTCCGGCGGCGAGGAAGGCGCGCGCTTCGGCCCGGCGCTGATGCCCGGCGGCGATCCCGCCGCGTACAAGGAACTCGAGCCGATCTGGAACGCCATCGCTGCCAAGGTCGACGCCAAGACCGGAGCGCAGCTCGGCGGCGCCAAGCCCGGCCGGCCGATTTCCGGCGGCGTGCCGTGCGCCGCCTACATCGGCGAGAACGGCGCGGGCCATTACGTGAAGATGTGCCACAACGGGATCGAGTACGGCGACATGCAGATGATCTGCGAGGCCTACGCGCTGATGCGCGGCCTGCTCGGCCTCAAGCCGGCCGAGATGGGCGCAATCTTCACGGAGTGGAACCAAGGCATCCTCGGCAGCTTTCTGATCGAGATCACCGCCGACATCCTCAAGCAGAAGGACCCCGTGACGAAGAAGCCGTTCGTCGACGTGGTGCTCGACACCGCCGGCCAGAAAGGCACCGGCAAATGGACGTCGGTCAACGCGCTCGACATGGGCGTGCCCGCGCCGACGATCGCCGAATCCGTCTTCGCCCGCTGCCTCTCCGCCGTGAAGGAGGAGCGGGTGGCCGCGGCGAAGATCCTCAAGGGGCCGGCGAAAAAATACCGCGGCTCGCGGAAGGCCCTCGTCGCCGCGATCCACGACGCCCTCTACTGCTCGAAGATCTGCTCGTATGCGCAGGGCTTCCAGCTCATGCGCGAGGCGCAGCGGGAATACAACTGGAAGCTCAACTTCGGCCAGATCGCGCAGATCTGGCGGGGTGGCTGCATCATCCGCGCGACGTTCCTGCAGAAGATCACCGAGGCCTACGCGCGGAAGCCCGACCTCGCGAACCTGCTCCTCGACCCGTATTTCAACCAGACGGTGAAGAAGGCGCAGGAGAACTGGCGCAAGGTCGTCGCCCTCGCCGCCGAGTGCGGCGTGCCGGCGCCGACGTTCAGCTCGGCCCTCGCCTACTACGACGGCTACCGCTCGGCCCGCCTGCCGGCCAACCTGCTCCAAAGCCAGCGCGACTTCTTCGGCGCCCACACCTACGAGCGCGTCGACCAACCGCGCGGGAAATTCTTCCACATCGACTGGCCGGAAGCGAACCGCCCGCAGATCTCGGTCTGAATTCGAGCGGGCGCTTGCGACGACCCCAAGGGTTCACCAGCCGGCTGCACCCAGGTGCAGCCCTACCGGGAGTCGATTCGTAGGGCTGGACCTTGGTCCAGCCGTGTCCGCGGCGCCTCCCCGTTGACGCTGAGGCCGCCCGGGGCCAGCGGTTGACATCGAACTCGCCCGGCAACCACACTCGACGGACGTCCTTGCCCCCGACGAAAGACAGTCCGAGCGTGCCGCGCGAACCGGCGTCACCGACCGGGGCGAAAATCTGGGCTTTCCGGCTCGTCACGATTGTCGCGCTACCCGCGCTGCTGTTCCTCGGGCTCGAGGGCGCGCTCCGCCTGGGGGGGTACGGCCGGCCCACCGGGTTCCTGATCCCGGACGAGAAACCGGGTTATTACCGGACGAATCCTGATTTCGCCGGCTTCTTCCTGCCGCGCAGCTTCGACCTGCGCCCGCTGAACTTCCGGATCCCGGCCCGGAAACCGCCGGGGGCGCTGCGCGTCGTCGTGCTCGGCGAATCCGCGGCGCAGGGCGTGCCGGCGCCGGCATTCGGCTTCGCGCCGCAGCTCCGGGCGCTGCTGCGCGCCCGCTACCCGGGGCGCGACATCGAGGTCATCAACACCGGCATCGTCGCCATCAACTCGCATGTCGTCTACCAGGTGGCGAAGGACCTGGCGGCCTTCGCCCCGGATGTGTTCGTCGTGTACCTCGGCAACAACGAGGTGGTCGGTCCCTATGGGCCGGGCAGCGCGTTTCTTTCGCAGATGCCCCCGCTCTGGCTCGTCCGGCTGAGCGAGGCGGTGAAGTTCTCGCGGACGGGCCAGCTCGTGGCCGCCCTGTTGGAGAAAATGCCGCGGGCGTCCCGGCGGGCGCCGGAGTGGGACGGCATGGCGATGTTCGTCGACCACGCCGTGCGCGGCGACGATCCGCGCCTGGAGAATGTCTACCGGAACTTCGAGGCGAACCTCCGCGACATCGTGCGCGTGGCGACGAAGTCCGGCGCCCGGACGATCCTGTGCACGGTCGTGGCCAACCTTAAGGACAGCGCGCCGTTCCTGTCGTTGCATCGCCCCGGCCTCGGCGGGCCGGAGCTGGCCGCATGGCAAGCCGCCTTCGAGCGCGGCCGCCGGGAATGGCTGCTGGATGAGGATGCCGCCGCGCAGCGCGACCTGGAGGAAGCGCTCCGGGCCGACCCGCAGTACGCCGACACCTCCTACCTGCTCGGCACGCTCGAGTTGCGGGCCGGCCGCGTCGACGCGGCCCGGAAGCTCCTCATCGACGCGCTGCACTGGGACGCCCTGCGCTTCCGGCCCGATCCACGGCTGAACCAAATCGTGCGACAGGTGGCGGCCGAAAAGGCCTCGCGGGTCAGCCTGGTCGATGCGGCCCGCGAATTCGGCGCCGACCGGGATTCGTCCGGTCCGCCGGCGGGACGCGAGTGGCTGTTCGAGCACGTGCATTTCGACTGGGCCGGCAACGACCGCCTGGCGCAGCTGCTCGCGCGCGCCGTGGAGGCCACGCAGGGAGCGCGCACGACCGCCGCCGGACCGTGGCTCGACTCGGCCGGCGTCGCCCGTGCGCTGGCCTACACGCCGCACGAGCGCCTGACGGTGCTCCGGCACAACGCCGACATCGTGCGGCGGCCGCCGTTTTCGAACCAGCTCACCTACTTCCTCGACCAGGCGAAGCTCGCCCGGGAAACGGCCGGGCTCGAGGCTACGGTGCGGCAGCCGTCCAGTATCGAACAGGCCCAAGCGGTGACGACCGCGGCGCTCGCAGCCGACCCCGACAACCCGGACCTGCACGCCATCGCGGAAGGCCTGGCGCTCGACGCCGGCGACACGGAGCGCGCGCTCGCCGAGGCCCGCCAGGCCGCCGCGCTCCTGCCCGGCGATCTCGCGCTTTGGGGCGACCAAGCCTCGCTGCTGTCCCAACTCGGGCAATTCGACGAGGCGGCGGCGGTCCTGGACGAGGCGGCGCGGCACAAGGTGGATCCGCGCCGCCTGGCACCCATGCGCGCGGCCCTGGCGATCCGGCGCCACCAGTACGACACCGCCCGGGCGGTGTTCGACCGCGCGCTCGCGCACCAGCCCAACGATTACAGGTTGCGGGTGATGCGCGGCAACCTGGCGCGCATGGCGGGGCACGACGCGGAGGCGGAACAGGAGTTTCGCGCCATCCTGCAGGCCGAGCCCGGCGACGAGGCGGCGCTGGAGGCACTCGTCAGCCTGTTGATGGCCGCCGGACGGACGCACGAGGCGGAACAAGTCAGCCGGGCGATGGCGGAGGCCCAGCCGCGCAACCAGCTCAACAACCTGCGCGCCGCGCAGGTGGCGGAAGCGCGCGGCGACCTCGCGACTTCCGTGCATTGCCTCCTGCGCGCCGCGCAGTGTGGACCCCTGCCGACCGCGCTCGAGGTGAGCCTCGCCCGCCAGCTGCACCAGCTCGAGCGCGACGACGATTCGCTGCTGCACCTGGCCCAGGCGCGGCGACTGTCGCAGCTCGACGGCGACGCCGACCTGACCGGGTCGATCGAGGATACGATCCGGCAGCTGCGCCGCGGCGCGCACTGAAGCCGGCGAGCAAGCCATGCCCGGAAATGGGCACGAATTGCCGAGTCAGGCGGGATGATTTGTGCGACGGTGTATGATCAGCAACCCCAAGCCATGAAACCCACCCACCATCGCCCGGCCCGACCCGGAATCTTCACCTGGGCTCCCGCCATTGTCGCGATCGCGCTGGCCGCCACGCCGCTGGCCGCCCAGAACCGCCTCTACGTCGAGGGGCCGGACCACAACTTCCACGTGGTCGTCAAGGTCATGGGCGGACAGCCGTACGTGCTGGAAAACGGTCGTGCGACGCCGGTCGACGGCGATCGATTCGCGCTCAAGAAGGTCGACGAGTACCTGCCGATCCTGATCAAGGTCACGGACCAGGCCCAATCGTCGAGCTCCCAGCAGCTCGCCGCGACGGATGACAATCGCAACAACGAGCTGCGGTACCGGGCGAAGTTCGAGTCGGCCGACGCGCTGGACGACGTCTTCCTCGCCCTCGAGATCGAGATCACCAATGTCGGCAAGCGCATCTTCGTTTTCGGCGTCGGCCGGCTGGAGGCGCGGACACCCAAGCTCGTCGAGGTGGTCGCGCCCTTGGGCCATTACCTTGGCGCCAACGACAGCACCCTCCATGTGTTCGCCGGCGGCGGCGAGGTGCTGCAATCGGAAATGCCGGAGAGCTATCGTGAGGCGCAGCTCGATCACCTGGTGGCGAACCGGGTGGCGAGCCTCAAGCCGGCCGCGCCGCGGCCCCTGTTCGGCGCCATGCCGTCCTATCCGGAATCGCTGCGGTCCTCGGGCTTGAAAGGCAGTGCGGTCGTGACGTTGACGATCGATGCCGCGGGAAAGGTCGTCGATCCGGTGGTGGCCCGTGCGTCCGAGCCGCCGTTTGGCGCCGAGGCGCTGGCCGCCGTGCGGGGCTGGCGGTTCGTGCCCCGGGTTGTGGACGGCCGGCCGGTCGAGACCCGGGTCAGCATCCCGATCGACTTCGACGCGCCGCCGGCGCCGAACCGATAACGATTGAATTTTCGGGCCCGTCGATTCGTCTCATCGGGCATGAAACGATTGGTCCTGCCCCTGGCTTTCGTCCTGCTCGCGCCGCTGGTGCGCGCGGACCACGACGACGACGGACCGCGCGGCGACAACCGGCAGCGCGGCCCGCGCGTGATCCTCTTCGAGCATGCGGATTACCGCGGCGAAGGCATCGAATTGCGGCCGGGCGACCGGATCGAGGACCTGTCGCGAACGGACCTCGACGGCGGCGTGCGGTTGAATGACGCCATCTCCTCCATTCGCGTCGAGGAAGGGGCCGAGGTCTATGTTTACGAGGATGCCCATTTCCGCGGCGCGGTCATGCGGCTGACCGAGAGCGCCCGCGACCTGAGCGGGCGGCCCCTGGCGGATGACCTCCGCGCAAATTGGAACGACCGGATATCTTCACTCCGCGTGGAATGGGCCCGGCGCGGCGATCGTCGCCGCGAGGCGCCCGAGGTCATCCTCCAGCGCGTGTATGGCGAGGTGCTGGCGCGGGAGCCGCGGCCCGACGAATTGCGGCGCGGCCGCGGCTGGATCATCGACCAGGGCTGGACCGAGGACATGGTGCGCGACCATCTTCGCGGCGGCGATGAGTTCCACCGCGAGGGAGCCGATCGCATCGTGCGCCGCGCCTACCGCGACGTGCTTGATCGCGAGCCCGACGCCGGCGGGCTCCGCCAATACCGGCGGGCCGTGCTCGAGCGCGGCTGGACGGAGGGTGACGTTCGCGACGACCTCCGCCGGAGCGAGGAATACCGCCGCAAACACGGCGGGCGGTGAAGGGGAATTAAGGATGGCGAGATTGGCTGTAGGGCTGCCGCTGGTCGGCAGGCCGTCTTGTCTCGGCCCGGCGACGATCGCCGGCCCCGGCCCCTACCGCCCGAGCAAGAACTCGAGCGGCACCTCCACCCGCTCGCGCCAGGATTTCTCGGAGTGCTCCGCGCCCGGGTACTTTCGCGTGAGCCAGTCGCGACCCTCGGTGTAGCCGGCGTGGCGCAGCACGGCGTCCATCCGCTGCTGATAGGGCTCGTACTGCGCGTCGAGCGTGGCGGTGCCGTAGTCGAAGTAGAACTTGTGCGTGCCGGGCCGGGGCAGGTGACCGGCGAGATAATCGATGACCGACCCGTCGCCCGCCGGCCAGTGCGTCGAGACGCACCCCGCGCCGCCGAAGACATCCGGGTATTCCACGACCGCATAAGCGGAAATCAGCCCGCCCATGCTCGAGCCCATGATGAAGGTGTCCGCCCGGCCTGGCGCCGTGCGATAGGTGCGATCAATCACCGGCTTCAAATCCGTGACGAGGTAGCGCAGGTAAGCGTCGGATTGGAGCGGAGCCGGAGCGAAGTGGAACTGCGCGGCGAGCTGGTCCATCGCGGCCTGCGTGGTCGCCTTCTGCGGCATGTACTCGGCGAACCGCGCGGGCGTGTTCCAGACGCCCACGATAATGGCGGGCCGGGCCTTCCCGGCGGCAACCAAACGGCAGAGCGCCTGGTCCACTTCCCAGGCGTTTCCGCCATAACTCGTCGTGGGATCGAAGAGATTCTGCCCGTCGTGCATGTAGAGCACGGGATAGCGAAGCTCCGTCCGCTCGTCGTAGCCCGGCGGCAGCCAGACGTCGACCCGACGGTCGGCGAGTTGATGCGAAATGATTTGCGGCAGCCGTTCCACGCGTCCGGCGGTGGCCGGTTGGACCGTGACCGCGCATTCCTCGCTTAAGGTGGTGCCGGCGAGCCCGTGCACCAGCACGCGATAACGACCCGAACGGGCGGCGCTGGCTTTGGCAATGTATAGCGTGGAAGCGGTGGCCCCGGGAATTTCGCGGCCGTCCTGCAGCCACTGGTATTCCAGCGAACCGGAGCCCGCGGCGACCGCGGCGAGGTTGATCGGCTGCCCGAGATCGACGGATAGCGATGGCGCCGGCTGGGTGGTGACCCGCGGCGTTTTTCCGCCGTGGGTTCCGAATGAAGGCAGATTGGCGGTCAACAACGCGGCGGTGGCCGCGTCGATGGTCAGCCCGCCGATCTGCGTGGAAGTGCGGTGGCCGCGGAGATCGTCCACGGTGGCGAGGAACGAAAGTTTTTCCCCGGGGGCCAGGTCGGGCGGCGGCGCCCAATACACCCGATAAGGCGGCGCATCGTCGACGCCGAGGAGCTCGAATTCGCCGGGCCGGGAGGCGCGCTGGAGCAGGAAGGTGACTTCCGCCAGGCCGTCACTGCCGGAAACCTCGGCGCGCAGTTCCTGGCGCTCAACCATGATATTGCCGTCGAGTTGCCGGGTCGGAAAGGCCAGCACGGCGCCATCGCCCGGCGTAGCGAACGCGATGCCCGGGGCTTGCGCCGGATCCGGCAGCACATGCTCGGCGCGCCAAAGGGCGAAGCCCAAGGGACCGAGCGTCACCCGCACCCGGCCGCTGGCATCGGCCGTCAAGATGTCGTCCGCGGCCGGCAGCTCCACCCCGGGCGCGGTGACCCGGTGCAGCGCGGCGCCGGATGCCTGGCTGGTGGGCACGAGCGCGGTGACGGTCTCGGTGCGGGAATTGTTGAAGGCGGCGAGGTACTCAAGGCGTTCGGTGCGATCGAACCGCGAGACGGCAAAGATCGTGGGTTGGTCCGTCCGGCGGACAACCATGGCGCCGCGGTTCAGCGCCGGCGTCGACGCGCGCAGCGTCGCCAGCGCGTGGATGAACCGGTAAAGGGGATGCTCCGGATCGAATTTGTCGTCGGCCCCGGTGCGCGAGGTGTCGAGCAGCGGCGCAGCGCGGAAATCCGGCGACTGCGAAGCGAACATGTCCTCGCGCGCCTGCATGTCGCCGCCGCCGCGGCCGATCATGCCCTGTTCGTCGCCATAGTAGATCACCGGCTGGCCCCGGACGGCAAACAGGAGCGCGTGACCGAGGCG
>Ga0310810_10000235_pt1 | contig 56343 bp, 49 predicted proteins | sample NCmetagenome_FD_207641 | JGI IMG/M metagenome (GOLD analysis project Ga0310810, IMG submission 207641) | Soil microbial communities from experimental microcosm in Duke University, North Carolina, United States - NC | ecosystem: Engineered > Artificial ecosystem > Soil microcosm > Unclassified ...
TTCTTGGTTGTATTTTGTCGGGTCGTGTGTCGGGAAAACGAAGCAACCCGACAGATCTCGGCCCCATCAGATCATGAGCTTAGATGCCACTTGTCGGGAATGTCGGGTTTATAAAGGAGGAGAGAGCCTGCGCGAAATCAGGTGCTGTCAATTCGCGCTGAGCCGGCGGACCGCTCCGCGGCGTCCATTTTAGACTCCAGTTGGACTCCAAAACGGCACTCTGTAAGGTCTACTGTCTGTAACTCTTTGAGGAATTTGGTCGGGCCGCCGGGATTTGAACCCGGGATCTCTTGCACCCCAAGCAACAACGGTCGACGCAAAGCCTACGGCGGGCAGAAAGCACACGAATACCAGGCGGTTCAATGATCAGGACTGTGGGGGGTGGTAGCCGCGTGTATAGGAGATTGCATGTTGTCTCCTCATTCGCGAGGCAACAACGAAAATCGTCCCCGTGGCTCCCATGGGTACCAACTCACACGAAGACAAACGGATAGGTCGGCATCGATTGAGAACCGGATGGCTACCGCGGACCCCAAGAACGCAGCCTCAACGGGTTTGGACTCCAAATGGACTCCACAGAGGCACTTCTGTAGCGTTGGATGACGTAGGTAGCTCTCTGCAAGTTCATGAACGGTTGAGAGTTGGAGGTGGTGGCCAGGGACGGAATCGAACCGCCGACGCCAGCCTTTTCAGGGCTGCGCTCTACCAACTGAGCTACCTGGCCGGGAAGTTTCAGTTTAGCAAACAGAGCGGCGGCGCGGGCGCGGCGTTCACACTTTTTCCAGTGCCGCGAGCGCTTCTCCGGTCACCTTCTCCACGTCGACGTGCAAGCTGTTGCCGTGCGCGTCCATGGTCACGATGGCGGCGAAGTCCAGAACGCGCAGGTACCACATGGCTTCGGGAATTCCGAATTCCATCAGGTGCACACCGAGCACTCGCTCGACAGTGCGCGCGTAGTACTGCGCCGCGCCGCCGATGGCGTTCAGATAGACTGCGCCCGCTTCCTTCAGTGCGGCCAGCGTTCTGGCGCCCATGCCGCCCTTGCCGACCACCGCGCGCACGCCGTATCTGCGAATGATGTCGCCCTGATAAGGTTCTTCGCGGCTGCTGGTGGTCGGGCCGGCAGCTCTCACCACCCATTCTTCGCCCTGTTTCAACATCACGGGGCCGCAATGATAGAGGACAGCACCGCGCAGATCGACCGGCGGCGGGTTCTTCATCAAATACGCATGCACGTTGTCTCGGCCGGTGAAAACTTCGCCGCGTATCAGCACCACATCGCCCACTTTCAGCGCACGCACGGCGGCTTCGGAAAGCGGAGGCGTGAGGATGACTTCACGGCCCGTGAGTGGAAAGCCTTCGCCTTGGGCCATGCGCTCAATCGGGCGCTCCGGGTCGCGGTACAGCCATTCGGTGATCGCGCCGCTGGTGGAATCCAAACGCACACCCAGGCGGCGGAACGCCCAGCAGTCATATGCCACCGACACGAAAAAACTGGCAGGCAACCGGTTGGCGGCGGTGATCTTGCATCCAATCAGCGAAACTTTGCCGCCGAATCCCATGGCGCCCACGCCTAACCGGTTGGCTTCTTCCATGATTTCGGCTTCCAGTCTCGCAAGCTGCGGATCCGCATTCACATCATCCAGCGAGCGAAAGAGCTGCTGCTTGGCCAGCGCGTAGCCGTGCGCGCGGTCGCTGCCGATGCACACGCCCAACGCACCTGGCGAGCAACCCTGTCCCTGCGCCTGCCAGACGGCGTGCAGAATGCACTTGCGCACGCCTTCGAGGTTGCGATCCGCGCGGCCCAGGTGATCGAGATCGCATGGCACTGAATACTGGATGTTCTTGTTTTCGCAACCCCCGCCTTTAAGCAAGAGCTTCACTTCGATTTCGTTTTCTTCCCACTGCTCGAAGTGAATAACAGGCGTTTCCTCGCCCAGGTTGTTGCCGCTGTTTTTTCCCGTAATCGAATCCACGGAGTTTGGCCGCAGCTTGCCGCGTTTGGTGGCTTCGGCGACGGCTTCCTGGATGGCCTTACGAATCTTGATCTGATTGACGCCCACCGGGGTATGCAAAAAAAAACTAGGCATGCCGGTGTCCTGACAGATCGGGCCCTCGTCGTCGGTCGCCATATCGATGTTGCCCAGGATAATATTCAGGGCTTGCGAGGATTGGGTACCAGGCGTCTCGCTCGCGCCCGCGAGTGACATGGCGGCCCGCACGTCGGGAGGCAGATTGGTGGACGTCTGCGTAATCAACTCGAGCAGACTGCTGGACAGAAATTCCATTCGATTGGTCTCGCACTCATTCTAACTTGAGGCGGACCTGTGCCGTCATTCCGGGACGAATCACGGGGCTCGGGCTGACAAAACTCAGCACCACGTCGGCCCCTTTGATCTCTTTGACAGTCGCCGGTATTACGCCGTTGAGGTCTGCGACGATGACCAAGGCATCCTGCCCGGGGTGAATGTGCAGGAGCGCAGGCGGTTCCACATTGATGGTCACAGCAAGCTGCGAGAGATCGGCTGCGATCTCAAGCAGGTCCCTGGCCGCTTCGGGCCCGATCAGCTTGCCCGGTTCGCCGTTGCGCGCGACAAGAATTCCACTCACAGGTGAACGAATTTCGGCGCCAGCCGATTGCGCGGTGGCGCTTTCTATCTCGGCATTGTGTTCTTCGAGCGAGTGCCTGGCGGCATCAAGATCGCGAATGAGTTCGCCGTTGCGGCTTTCCGCCTGCCGCGCGAGCTCATCCAGGCTGTTAAACTCGGCGCGCGCCGTCTCGAACTCGCGCGCGGCTTTTTCATACACCAGGCGCGGCGTCGCGCCTTCGCGTTGGAGCATCTGCTGCCGGAGGTAGGTCTTCTCGGCGCGCTCGAACTGATCGCGGGAGCCGTTGGCGTCGGCGCGTGCGCGCGAGGCCTCCAGGCGCGCGGCAATCATGCGGTCCTCAATCGCATTCACTTTTTCCTGCGCATTTTGCGCCGTGCGGACGGCTTCTTCGCGCGCCGACTCCAGACCCTGGCTGGCGATTCGCGCCAGTAACTGGCCTTCATAGACGTCTTGCCCGACATCTACAAGAAAAGAATCGATCGTACCCGTCACGGGCGCACCCACCGGGACCACATGCTGCGCCTGAATCTTGCCTGGCAGGCTCAACTCGCGAGGCGAAGATTCGGCGGCGGAAGATTTGTGGGATTCCGGAGCCTTCTGCGAACGCTCGTGCCGCAGGCGGGTCAATGCGCCCAAAGCGAGCGCCACCAGGACCACCGAACCCCCAGCGAGCAGCCACTTGCCGCGCATGCATCGATCATAACGCGCGCGCCCAAAATCCCCCCGGCCGGCGATCTCGCGTAGTATACTGCGGACGGAAATTCTGCATGCTCAAACAGGTCCACATCCGGAAAATCGTGTTAACCGCCGTGCTGTCGGCCGGTTTAGCGATGGTCGCGACCGCCCAACCAAGGATTGGAACAGGTGGAGTACTGAATGCGGCCAGTAATGCACTCCCGGGACTGCCGAACTCCGCCATCGCACAGGGATCCATTTTTCTGGTCTACGGTACGGGGCTGGGACCTCCTCCCCCGGCGGGTGCGCTCGTTACATTCGCTCCATTCCCATTGCCGAAAGTGGTTCCTCCGCCCTCCGGGACGTCGATCAGCGTAACCGTCCGCGGCACGTCGGTCGACGCGCTCATGATCTACACCTCGCCTGCGCAGATTGCCGCGATCCTGCCTTCCCGGACTCCCGTGGGTACAGGGCAGATCAAAGTGAGTTACAACGGGGCCAGCAGCGCGCCCGCGCCCATTCAGGTGGTGGCCAATTCGGTCGGCATTTTCACGCTGAATCAGGGAGGCAGCGGGCCGGCGGTAGTCCAGAACTACATTTCTTCTACTGAATTCGTCGTGAACACACTGACGGTGCCTGCCAAACCCGGACAGACGCTGGTCCTCTATGGCACCGGCCTTGGTCCAGTGACGTTCGATGAATCGCTGCCGGCGCAAGCGGGCAATGTGGGCGCCAGCGATTTTGAGCTCGACGTCGCCGGCGTTCCGGCCGCAGTCAGCTATCACGGCCGCAGTGCCTGCTGCGCCGGCCTGGACCAGATCAACTTCCAGGTTCCCGCAGGCGTGGATGGATGTTATGTCCCGGTATCGGTGAGAGACGGAGGCGTGATCAGCAACTTCACGACAATCTCCGTTTCCTCCAATGGCGAGGTCTGCTCAGATCCCACCGGATTCAGTGCGAGCAATTTGCAGAAGATCGCACAAGGCGGGAAGTTAAAGACGGGCGTCATCACGCTGTCGCACACTACGACCCTAACGTCGCCCACGACGACCGGCGTCGGCGGCTCGCCCATGGCCGTCACTGGCAGCAGGGATGCGAGCACGGAGCACGATAACGTTGCCGCTCTGTTCTTCGGCTACGACGCGGGCGTCATCAAATCGCAGGGTCTGAGCCGGACGCCGTCACCCGGTTCGTGCATGGTCTTCACCGCGAAAGGAAACTCGCCTCCCACCGATCCTTTTCAAGCGACTCCGCTCGACGCCGGAGTGGTGATCAATCTCAAGGGTGGACCCACGAATCAACCCCTACAATTGGCGGCGCTATTGCAGGCTCCCGGAATCTACATCCCGAGTGGCGCGCTGCTCCCGGGTTATGTGGGCGCCGGCCGCTATACCGCAGTCAATGGCTTCGGTGGAAGTGATGTACAGGGATTCTCTGCGGACGTGACTTTCAGCGACCCCATCTTATGGAGCAACCAGAACGGTATCACTACCGTGATTCGCAGCCAGGGACTGCACCTTACGTGGATCGGTGGCAGCCCAGGCGACTTGGTGGAAATCACTGGCACCAGCCCGGCATTTACCCCGAATGTCCAGCCACTCTCGGAGGCCTCCTTCACCTGCCTGGCGCATGCGGAAGACGGGCAATTCACGGTTCCACCGGCGGTCCTGCAGTCGCTGCCGCCAAACTCATCCCTGCTGCCTGGAATTGCGACTGGAACGCTGGCTGTGGCAGGCTTCAGTCTTGAGACATTCCGCGGAGGCAATCTCGACTTGGGACTTTTTATCCGCATTATGGCCAACGCATCCGAGGTAATTTATCAGTAGCCGCTGGCAATGTTGGAGCGGGTTCGGACTTTGCTGCTTTCCTAACAACGCCAAACGCCAAGCAGCCGCCGGAAACATTTTGACCAATGGCCGGATGCTACAGTAGCTGCATGCCGCCGGCCTCACTCAATCAACTCACCTGGATTTTCCTCCGCGTGGGGAATCTAACCTTCGGTGGTGGGAATCCGACCATGGCGGCGCTGCAATCCGAACTGGTTGCCAGGCGGCACTGGCTGGATGAAGAACAGTACGGCCTCATTTACGGGCTCGCGCGCATCACGCCTGGAACCAATCTATTGGCGTTTTCGGCGGCCGCCGCTTGGAAGATTCTGGGCTGGGCGGGCGCCGTTTCCGCAGTGCTCGCGATCACCGTCCCGTCAGCGGCAATGGTCGTCCTTTTGACGCATGGTTACGAGGTATGGAACTCGAACGCCTTGGCCATGGCCGCGATTGGCGGCACCCTGGCGGCGGCCAGCGGCATGATGGCCACCAGCGCGTGGCAGTTGCTCGCCCCACAGATTCGTACTGGCCGCCGCGCGCGCACAGCGGTGATTTTTCTGGCTTCCGTGTTTGCCTCGGAAGCGTTTTCCCTGCCGCCGGTGTGGCTGCTGGGATTGGCGGCTCTCGCAGGCTTGATCTGGCGCGCACCCCTTGAGCCATGAACCTTCTAGTTCTCTATCTGCTGCTGCTCAAGGCGGTGGCCACATCCTTCAGCGGGCTGACATCGCTTCCAGTGGTCCGCCATGATCTGGTGGAACAGCGCCGCGTGCTCACCGATCGCCAGTTAAACGCTGCTGTTGCCGCCGGCCGAACCGCGCCCGGCCCGAACGGGTTGTACATCGTGAGCGTAGGCTACTTTGTGGCTGGAGCCCCGGGCGCTAGCGTCGCATGCCTGGCGGTGATGACGCCGGCATTTCTGATCATTCCCATGCTGCGATATCTCGGCGCGCGCGCCGAGCGCCCGGCGGTCAAAAGCGCGATCCAGTGCGTCATGGTTGCTGCCGCCGGCCTGGTCATCACCTCCACCGTGCCCCTAGCCAGAGACGCTCTCACCAGCCCGCTGGCAGTCGGGATTGCGCTAGGCAGCTTTCTTTTTCTCGTGTTGACGCGCAAAGATACGTTCTGGGTCGTGCTGGGCTCGGCGGTGATTGGGCTGCTCGGCAAGCTGCTCTAGCTTTCTTGGAACTTTCCGGGCTTACCGCTCCAATTCCTAACAGAGTCGGTGGCCGTTCGTCGATTGAACTGCTGGATGAAGGTGCTGACCAATCTCGCCGATGACGCACTGCTGCGGCTCATGGCGTCCAAGAATGAACAGGCGTTCACAGTGTTGTATCAGAGGCGCCACGGAGCCGTTTACCGGTTCGCATTGCAGATGAGCGGAAGTCGAAGCGTCGCTGAGGAAGTGACGCAGGAAGTCTTTCTGACGCTTCTGGGTGAAGGAAGCGGGTACGATCCGGCTCGCGGGCCTCTGGCCTCCTATTTATACGGAGTCGCGCGGCGCCTGGTGTGGCGCTTTGTGGCGCAGGACCGGACGCATGTGCAGATCGAAGAGCAAGAGGAAGAAGGACGCACGCCGGAGCAACTGATCGCACGCTCCGCCGTGGAGAGTGATCTGGCGCGCGACCAGGCGGTGCGATCGCTGCGGCGCGCCATTCTGGGGTTGCCGGCTGGATACCGCGAGGCGGTGGTCTTGTGTGATTTGCACGAACTGAGTTATGCCGAGGCCGCGCGCGCGCTGGGATGCGCGGTGGGCACGGTGCGGTCGCGGTTGCATCGTGCGCGCGCCCTGCTGGCTGAACGATTGGCGTCGAAGAGGTCCAGCTCGAGCGGGTGCCTGGTATGAATTGTACGGAATTTGAGAGCGTGGTCGTGAATATCGCGCGCGGCGAGTTGATGGATGCCGCGGCGCGCCGGGAGGGGCTGGCGCATGCAACGGGCTGTGAGCGCTGCGGCCGCAGGCTGTCGAATGAGCAGGCGTTGAGCAGTCTGCTGGCGGTGGCGGCCGCGCAAGATGCCGGAGGTAACGCGCCCGCGACAGTGGAGCAGGCGTTGCTGTCGGCGTTCCGCGAGAGGGAATTCACCGTGCGCCAGGAGAGGCGGTCCTGGTGGCTGGGCGCCACAGTGGCCGCGGCCGCAGCCGTGCTGGTGTTGACGTTTTTCGTGATGCCGCGAAAGCCGCGGGAGCCGCAGATAGTCCAAGTTCCCACGCTTGCGCCTACGCCGGCCACCGAACCCACAACAGTCACCGCGCCGGTCTATCGCGAGACGCGCAAGCCGGCGGCGCGTGCGCTGCGCGCGGCGCTTCGCAAGCCGGCGACGCCGAAAACGCAGTCCGCCGAGGAAAACCGTGAAGTCGTGACCGAATTCATCCCGGTGATTTACGATCCGGAACCAGTCGAGCATGGCCGCATGGTACGAGTGCGGCTCCCTCGTTCCGCGCTCGCGGCCTTCGGCCTTCCGATAAACGAGCAGCGCGCCGAGGAGATGATCCAGGCGGATGTGCTGCTGGGTGAAGATGGCTTGGCGCGAGCCGTGCGATTTGTGAAGTGATTTTGAAAGCGCAAGGAGAGAATGACATGACGACGCGATGGTTTTGGACAGCCGCAGCCGGTCTTACGTTTGCCGTGGCTGGGTTTGCGCAGGCGCAGCAGGCACAAGAGCCGGCCGACGTGCTGATTCACAAAGAAGTCCGCGTAGTCGGCGGGCCGGGGGAACCGGCAGGCGCGGCCGGGGCGATTATGTATCACCAGGCCGGGCCGATGACCATGGATTTCATCGGCGCCGAGATGAGTTTTGGCGACAAAACCGTGAAAGGCGCCCCGTACTCCGCCGACGCCGTCACCGAGATGACGCAAACTTTGCCTGACGGCAACCGAATCACGCGCAAAACGACGGCGTCGCTGTATCGCGACAACCAGGGGCGAACGCGGCGTGAAGAAAGCCTGGGAGCGATCGGACCCTGGGCCGCGGCCGGCGATGCGCCGAAGCACATCTTTATCAGCGATCCCGTGACGGACGTGAGCTACATGCTCGATCCCCAGACGCACACGGCGCAGAAGATTCTCACGGTGAAAGACAAATTTTTCGCGAGCGACAAGACGGGGCCGGGCATGCAGACGCTCATGATTCGCCGCGGCACAGCGGGCGGCGCAGTGGGCTCGGCGGGTCAGGAAGCCAAAATTGCAGCGGAGGGGACGTTCGAATTGCCGATCGCGAAAGGCGCGGCGCCTGACATCAAGACCGAATCGCTGGGCAAGCAGAGTATCGAAGGCATCGCGGCCGAGGGCACGCGCTCCACGGTTACGATACCCGCCGGCGCCATCGGTAACGAGCTACCCATTCAGAGCGTGTCCGAACGCTGGTATTCACCCGAACTGCAGACCATCGTCATGACGAAACGCAGTGATCCGCGATTCGGCGACACCGTGTACCGGCTCACGAACATCCAACGGACCGAGCCGCCGGCGTCATTGTTTGAATTGCCTCCGGATTACACCGTGAACGACATGAGCATCATGAACGAAAAAATGAATCGCGCGCGCAAACTGGCGGACGAGGGAAAGTAGGCAGAAATGCTCTTGCCGGTCTGTATTCCTCAACACATTAAGGACAGGCGGCAGCGCATGTCCTACCGGTTGTACTGGGGCGTCACCCCGCGCAGTTTGGCCCAGACCGCATCGCAGGCAGCCACCGCGCTGGCGGGAAGCGCGCCGTCGCCCATGGCCTTCAGGTTTTCCTCCAACTGCTCGATCCGTGAAGCGCCGAGAATCACAGCGTCGATGGTCGTGTGGTGAAGCAGCCAGTTAAGCGCAAAGCTGACTGGGGACCGTCCAGCCGAGCGGGCGATCGCGAGAATCTCCTCCACCGCGTCGAAATACGCATCGTACCAGTAGCGGCCCAAATACATCTGGTTATTATCGAACCGGGTTCCGGCAATGGGCGCGCCACGCTTCTGCTTGCCGGTGAGCATCCCACCTGCGAGCGGATTGTAGACCACCGTTGAGACGCCGAACTCGCGCGTCATGGGCAGGTACTCCTGCTCGATGCCGCGCGCCAGCAGGTTGTACATGGGTTGCGTGATCCAGGCGGGCTTGTACGAATTTTTCTCGGCCAGCCACTGCATGCGGCACACTTGCCAGCCGCTGTAGTTCGAGCTGGCTGGGTACCGTACCTTCCCCTGACGCACGAGCTGCTCCATGGCTTCGAGGGTTTCTTCGATGGGCACGGCGTAGTCGGGCTGGTGCAGGTAGTACAGGTCGAGATAATCCGTTTGGAGCCGCTGCAAGCTCTCGTCGATCGCGCGCAGCATGGCACGTTTCGAAAGCCCGCTTTCGTCGGCGGCCTCACCCATCTTGCCGCGAACTTTGCTCGCCAGGATGATTTTTTGACGCCGTCCTTTGAGCGCTTTGCCGGCGATGGTTTCAGACAGCCCCTTGTTGTAAATATTCGCCGTATCGAAAAAGTTCACGCCACGGTCGATGCAGAGGTCGATCATGCGGGCTGCCGTAGCTTCATCCACCTGCGAGCCGAATGTCATTGTGCCGAAGCAGGCGCGGGAGACGGTGAGGTCCGTGTGTTTGAGCGTGCGGGTTTCCATAATGTGCCGTGAAGCGCCAGTCTAGCGCAATCGAAACCGGCGGTGCATCGTTGGCGCGCCGAGGATCAGCTAGAGATCGGTAGAATGGGATGGCGGCATGTCAGAATGACTAGCGAACCATTTGCGACGGAGACCCGCCATCTGCGAACCGAAAAACCAACTGGCAAAGCCTCGATTGACAGAACAACCGCCAAATATGTCGCGCTGCTCTCATTGACGACCGCGCTTTTCTTTTGGAAGACGCTCTTTACCAATCAATTCACCAGGATCGTCGGTTCCGAAGCAGTTAACTACACATACAGTTGGCTCCACTTCTGGATCAACTCCCTGTGGCACGGCCATGTGCCGCTGTGGGACGCATACGCCTTCTGCGGCCGGCCCTTCGCGGGTGAAATGTTGCCGTCGGCCTTTTATCCTTTGCATCTGCTTTTCTTGCTCGTACCATTCAACCGGAATGGCCTTGTTTCTCCTCGGCTCTATCACGAATACTTCGTCTTGACGCACCTGCTATGCGCCTACTTTACTTTCGCGGTTATTCGGGAGCTTCGCCTTAGCCGGTTTGCCGCCTTTGCCGGGGCCTGCTCCTTCTCGTTCAGCGGCATGCTTGTAGGCCTGGTTTGGCTCCCTTTCGTGGAGGCGTGTATCTGGCTGCCCGCGATTTTACTTTTCCTGCTGCGCGCATTACGAGCAGAGCGAACACAGAAAGCTATTCTCGAAGCCTCACTCAGTGGCCTGTGCCTCGGATTATCGATACTCACGGGTGGCCTGCACTTTTCAATCATGCAGGGCATCGTGGTTGTCACCGCCATTATTTACTACGGCGTGAGTATGCCGGCGCCTCCGGCGCTTTCGCGGCGCTCTCATTGGTTCCGGCTGGCGATCATCCTCGCCATGATTCTCGCCGTGGCCGCGGGTGCAGGCGCAGTCCAATTGCTCCCCAGCTATGAATACGGCCGGTTGACGATGCGTTTTATTGACGGCGGCGCGTTACCGGCGACACAGAAAATACCCTACTATCGCCTGCACCCGGGAATGTGGCCTCAAAGTATCGTCTCACCACTCCTGCCTACAGGCTTCGACACGAATATCGGCGGCGGCGAAAAGTGGTCTATGTATATTGGGGTTCTGCCGTTCTTTCTCGCTATCACGGCAATGTGGAAATGCTGGAGCAAACTTTGGGTGCGCTACCTGACGGGCCTAGCCGTTTTAGCGTTTGTCTACTCCCTGGGCGAATTTTCTCCTCTCCACGGTTTGCTCTATGCGCTGATTCCGTACCTGTGGGTGGTGCGCGTGGCCAGCCGATTTGTGTACCTGGGATTGTTCGCGCTTGCCATCCTTGCTGCCTTCGGCGCTGATCGCCTTCTCGACTCTGTCAACCAGCATACGTCGTGGAATCCTGCTCGACCGGTCCTAAAGTGGGTAGCCATTGCTTGTGCCGCCGCGCTTTTTGTGCCCGGCATCTTTGGACAACTTAGTCTTAATAGTTGGATATCACTCTCACTCATATTGATTTTGGCTTCCTGTGGTTTCTTTGGTTATCTGACCGCGCATCCCGCCGGTCCTTGGGTGCGTTTTCTCCTGGCCGTGTTCATCGTCTTTGATCTGAGCGCTTTCAACTGGGGTCAAGCAAACATCGACCAGCCAAGCAAGCCCGCCGCCCAACTTGACCAAATGATTAGCCTGCGGGGAGTCGCCACCTTTCTCAAGGCGCGGCGCGAACTGAGCCGCGTCCGAGTGGCGGTTTCCCCCGAGCCGAATATCGGCGATGCCTATGGAGTACAGAGCGTATTTGGAGGCGGTGGCACTATGCTCACCGACTATTCGCGTTTGCTGTCCAATCACGAAGATCTCCTCAATGTGCGCCATTTTGTAAGGCCGGCCTCGGTCGCCGATCCGCGGGTGCCGGAGTATTCGGATCGAATCTGGAAGGTGTACGAAGATCCTAAGGCGTACCCGCGCGCCTGGGTCGTCCACGAGGCAGTCACGGAGACATCCCACGATGCTGTTTTCCGCCGCATCGATGATCCCGCCATCAACCTCCACAAAGTCGCGGTCATCGAAGCGCCGTTACCACAATCTCTCGAGTCGGCGCCCACAACAGTCGAACCGGTGCGCTTCCGTTCGTACGAAGCCGATCGCATATTGCTGGACGTTAACGCTGAGAGCGCCGGACTGTTGATACTCAGCGAGCTCTATTATCCAGGCTGGCGAGCTACCGTGAACGGCAGGGCAACCGAGATCTACAAAGTTGACGGCGCCCTGCGTGGGATCCTGGTTCCCCAAGGCGAGAGTCGAATCGCTGTTGCATACGCTCCCTTCAGCTTCTACGCGGGCGGAGCGCTAAGTCTTCTGACCTTCACTGGCGTCTTGACCGGATTCGGGGTGAGCTTGCGGAAGAAATTCCGTAAAGCATGAGTGACCACATGCCCTCATCGCACCAGCAATGCGTCCAGGTCAACATAAGAGGCATTCGAAGCAGGGCTATGCTGGCCCGTAACCCGGATCTCAATGCTGTGGGGGCCTTGTTTCAGACCGTCAAACGTGGTGGTTGACTGCCACTCGATTTTTGGACTGTACAGATCGATTACACCCTTCGCCGCCCCATCGATGAACACGGCAGCCATGCCCCGATTGAAGGCCCTGGTGTAGACATAGGTCACCCCTGCGCCTTCGAACGAAAATTTGATCGAGGCACCACGCTGAAACGCGTACGTGAGTGTGCCGTTCAGCGCGTTCTCGAACTCACTGCGCACCCAGTTTCCTGAATAAGCAATGCTCCAGTTGGTGTCGTCGCATTGGCGGCATTTCGTCAAGGCGTCGATCTCCGTCGCGCACTTACCGGTCTTGAACTCGCCAAAAACCATATTTGACTGTATGACGAGTTTTCTGACACAGAGGGACTCTGCCGACGCCAGAGAGATGATTTGCGCCGCGACTTGGGACTCCTGCTCCACCGAGCCAGGCGGAACCACCTGTCGCACGGCATATACCGTCAGCGACGGAAGAGCCGCAAATCGTATGCATTTTGAGAAATCGCGGTACAAGGCCGGCTCGCCAAAATCCAGGTTCCATCGCGTCTTGTCACGAAATAGCAGCATCCCGAAGTTACCGCCGCGTACATTGTAAGTGTCCACGCCCGGCACGGCGCTCCGCCTCATGAAGTGCCAGTTCCAGTCGTGATAGTGAGTGAAGAAGTTGATTAGATTAAATTGATCTACAAAGACGGCTGCGGGCACCGGAAAGCTCTGACGAAAACGGTTCATCTGAGCGGTCCCGAGATCCGTTTGCATTTTTGGATATCGCGCGAAGGCCAAGCTCCAGGCACTAGCGGTTCCCGCCACTGCCACCAGGATTAAGGTAAGACCGCGCTTTTGATCCCGGATTCCCGCCACGACCCGATCGAGAAGAACTGAGCCGCACAGCACCGTGAAAGGGAAAAGGAAAAATTGCTGGCGGAGTTCGCCGCCGAATGGGTATTTGTCTATTACCGCGCTTGCCATAATGCTCGCCAGTGTCGCGAGGGTAACCACCACGGTAGCCGCGGCCAGCGCATTTTTCTGCTCGTCCAGGTGCCGGATGAGGTATATCAGCCAGCCCAGTGCTACCACAAGAACGGCAAGAACAACGTAGAACTCTCCCATTGTCCCCACCGGCAGCGGGGAGAAGAGATTGAAAAATTCGTGGCTGTTTCGGAGCAGAAAATCCATTAACGATTCTTGCCCGCCCCCTTGGAAGTAATGCGTGTGAAGGTGCTCCGCCACTACGGCATGCGCTTGCGCATGGGTGAAAAACACATAGGCGAGGGCGGCGGCGATCACACCAAATGTGGCCAGATCCAGCGCGAAACGATTCCAAAGCCGGGACTGCATCAGAAATATATAAAACAGCAACGCCGCTAGGCCGCACGCGAAGACATAGAAAAACGCGCCGTAATGCGAATAGCCTGCCAAAATCGCATTCAACGCGAACAGCATGCGCGATCTGGCGGGAACTTTGGCATCCGTTTGCAGGAGATCCAGGAAGTAAGAGAACGATACGAGTACGAAGAACACGCTGAGCATGTACGAGCGCACTTCGCACGAAATGATGATGGAGGGTAACGCGATCCCGTAAGCAAGCGCTACGAACGCGGGCGTGTAGCTCACCCGGGAAATCTTTTTCGCGATTTGACCGATCACAAAAATGGCCGCGGTTCCCGCCGCCAGTGAGATGGCGCGGTACACCAGACGCGTGCGGCCGAACTGGATGGCCACTTTCAACAAGAGATAGAACAGGGGCGGGTGAAAATTCGAGTTGTAGTCCCAGCGAAACTGTTGCCAGTCATCTTGGGTCGCAATGAAAACGTGCCAGTAACCATCGTATTCGATGAACTGTGTGGCCCCTAAATATAACCGCGGGATCGCGCCGAGCAATGCAATGCCCAGCAATAGCCATTTGCCCGATGCTGACTCTAGGTGCCTCAGGATTGGCCGCGCTGACGCAGCCACTTCAATCCCCCGCGATTTCGGCATCGTGGCGGCAGGCCACAGAAAATCGCAACCCTTCCGAAGTCGCCTCCACTGCTGATGCCAGCCAACCGCCGGGCATGTTCACAACGTGTGGGCCATGTCCCTGATCGACGCTCACGCATAGATCATAACGGAATCCGGAAAACCGGCCACGACAAGGCCTCGAGTGCTTGATAGTAAGAGGTAGGCACGAGGCTTGGCGCTCGTGCGAATCTGCGCAGGGTATCCGCAGTTACCTAACGCGGTCTCCGACTTCCTGCAGCCACTCGGGGCGCTTCAGCACCTCACGCGGCTTGGAGCCGTCGGGCGGGCCGATGATGCCATCGCGGTGCATCATGTCGAGGATGCGCGCGGCGCGGCCGTAGCCCAACCGCAGCCGGCGCTGCAAAGTTGATGTGGAGGCCTTGCCCATTTCGAGCACCACGCGAAGCGCGTCTTCGTACATCGGATCCTGCTCGCCGGACCCTGCGCCATCCTCCTCCGGCGCGTCCTCATCGTCAGAAGGCGGCGCCAGCAGCAGCGACTGATCGTACTGGGGCGTGGCCTGCTGCTTCCAGAAATCCACAACCTGGTTGATCTCTCCTTCGGTAACGAATGCCCCGTGCACCCGTGTGAGCCGTGATGAACCGGGCGGCAGGAACAGCATGTCGCCCTTGCCGAGCAGATGGTCGGCGCCCATCACATCGAGAATCGTGCGCGAGTCCACGCGCGTAGCCACACGGAAGCTGATGCGGGCTGGGAAGTTGGCTTTGATTAATCCGGTAATGACGTCCACGCTGGGACGCTGCGTGGCCAAAACCAGGTGCATGCCTACCGCGCGCGCCATCTGCGCCAGGCGCGTTACGGATTCTTCCACGTTGCGCCCTTCAATCATCATCAGGTCAGCCAATTCGTCAATCAGAATCAGAATGTAGGGCAGCGGCCGCAGCTCTTCGGCTTGCGCTTCTTCGTCGAAGAGGCTGCGCGGCTCCTGCTGCAGCTTGCGGATCTTCTTGTTGTACTGATCGATGTTCCGCACGCCCTGTTCCGCCAGAATGCGCAGGCGGCGCTCCATCTCGAGCACCGCGTTGCGCAGGGCGTTAGTGGCTTTGCGCGCGTCGGTGATGACGGGTGTCAGCAGGTGCGGAATGCCCTCGTACAGTCCCAGCTCCAGCCGCTTGGGGTCCACCAGGATCATGCGGACATCGTCGGGGGTCGATTTGTACAGCACTGACATGATCAGCGAGTTGATCATGACGCTCTTGCCAGATCCGGTCGAGCCGGCGATGAGCAGGTGCGGCATGGTGTCGAGCGCGGCGACTCGGATGCGGCCGTTGATGTCTTTACCCAGCGAGATGGTCAGGTGCGATTGCGATGAGGCGAACTCGTCGGATTCAAACACCTCGCGCAGGCTAATCAGCTCGCGCCGGGAATTGGGGACCTCAATGCCTACCGTGGGTTTCCCCGGAATGCGTTCGATCAAGATGGATTCGGCCTGCAGAGCCAGGCAGAGATCTTCGTTGAGCGTTGTGATGCGGCTGTACTTAATACCGGCTTCGGGCTTGAATTCGAACGTAGTAACCACTGGGCCGGGGTTGATCTGAACCACCGAGCCCAGCACGTTGAACTCCTCAAACTTCGATTTCACGCGCGCGGCGATATCTTTGAGCTCCACTTCGTCGTAAGCCGCGCGTCCCTGCGGTTCGTTCAAAAGCTCGGTTGTAGGGAGGTGGAAATTCGCCGAGACGGGGCGCGCCCCGACGGCCGGGCGTGATGCCGCGCGCCGTGAAACCGGCTCCGGGGCGACGGGTTCTTCAATCGCGCAGATGGGAATGTTGTTGATTTCGGGATCGAACTCCAAGACCGGCTGCCTGGGCCGTTCGATACCCGGTTCGACGATTTCAAGCTGTGGTTCACGCGCAGCTCGCGCGGTGGCACGCGCGCTGGCCCGGGCCTCAGCCCGCAACCGCGACTGCTCGCGGCGCTTCTCCACGCGGCGGCGGCGCATCTCTTCGAACCAGTCCTTGACGCGCTCCGCGATGCGGCGCCAAACAGCAATAGGCCCGGCAAACCAGTCCTCGAGCCTTGCCAGCGTGAAGGTGGAGACCAGATATACCGACACAATCAGAGCCGTCAGCGTAACCAGTAAGGCGCCGGCATTATTGAGCGCGCCTACCAGCGCGTGCGCCAGCAACATGCCAATCAACCCGCTCGCGGGTAATCCGAAAACGTGCAGCCGCGGAGCTTCGCCCATGGCGGCCGCTACGCTGCATCCCAATAAGATAAAGCCCGTCAGCTTCACGCCCGGATCTTCGATCATCTCCGAGCGAATCCACTTCCAGCCAAGCAGAAACGCGAACGATGGAAACAGAAGCGCCGCCAGACCAAACGTCTGCAGCAGGAAGTCCGCCAGGTAGGACCCTACGTAGCCCGCGAGGTTCTGCGGATGCACATTACCGGCAGCCGTATTCCATGAAGGATCGTAGGTGCGGTACGAAACCAGACTGAACAGGACCAGCAGTCCTATCGCGAGAAACACGAATCCTGCGATTTCGTTGAGCCGTTTGGACTCGGTCGGTGATAAGAGCTTCATCCCGCTGGCGGGCGGGAAGCAGCCAGAGCAATCACCATTATGCCAAAAACGATTCGATAGTAAATGAAGAAGTTTAGGCTGCGACGCTGCAAAAATCGGAGGAAGAAGGCAATGACGGCCAGTCCGGTCAACCCGCTCACTACGATTCCGAGGGCGAACGGCGTATGCATCTCCGCCGAGATGCCGCCGTGTTTGAGCACGTCGTAGAGTTTCTTGACGGCTGCGCCCGCAATAATCGGCGTGGCCAGGAGGAAAGAAAACCGGGCAGCCGCTACGCGATCTAAATTACGAAACAGTCCCGCCGTGATGGTGATGCCGCTGCGTGAAACTCCCGGCACGACCGCCAGCGCTTGCGCCGCACCGATGACCAGCGAATCCCCTACAGAAATTGTGCCCAGATCTCTCTGCCGTGACCCGACCCGCTCGCCGATCCACATCACCGCACCAATAAGGATCATCATGGCTCCGATCAAGAACGGGCTGCGCAACGTGCTCTCGGCCTGTTTCTCGAACAGAAACCCGATGATTCCCGCCGGAATCGTGCCCGCTACCAACAGCCAAAGCAATCGTGGATTCTGACGCATCGTTTCGTCATCCCCGTATTGGATACCGAACCCGTGCAAAATAATCTGCAGCCAAGTGCGGAAGAAATAAGCAGCCACCGCAACGAGCGTGCCCACATGCAGCGCCACATCGAACGTCAGACCCGGATCTTGCCAGCCGAGCAGCCACGGCGCCACGATCAGGTGCGCCGTGCTGCTGACCGGCAGAAATTCAGTAATGCCCTGGATGACGGCGAGGACTATGACTTGAATGAGCGGCATGGTGTCAGAATGGACATGGTAACCCGCCGGGATGTCGAATACCAAAATTGTGGTCACGCTGGGTCCGTCGAGCGATTCGCCGGCCGTGCTGCGCGAGATGATGGCCTGCGGCGTATCCGTTTTTCGTCTCAACGCCTCGCACGGATCGCAGCAGGAGCACGCTGCTCGCATCACCGCCGTACGAGCCATCGCGGCCGAGGACGACCGGCGGGTAGCGATTCTGCTCGATCTGCAAGGCCCAAAAATCCGGCTGGGCAAGTGCGAATCCGATCATTGCGAGATCCCCACGGGCGGCGAGTTCATCATTACCACCAAGCCCGTGCTGGGCAACAGCCAGCGCGCCTCGACTACCTATGCGAAATTTGCACAGGACGTCCGGCCGGGCGACCGGGTTCTGCTGGCCGATGGCGCGGTCGAGCTGCGCGCCATTGCGAGTGACGGCGTGCGCGTGCGCTTCGAGGTCATCTCGGGCGGACCTGTCGGCAGCAACAAGGGAATCAACCTGCCCGGCGTCAACGTCAGTTCTCCCTCGCTTACGGAGAAAGATTTGTCGGACCTGCAATTTGGTCTCTCCGCCGGAGTCGACCTGGTCGCGCTATCGTTTGTGCGGAGCTCCGCGGACGTCGCCGCTTTGCGCCAGCGCATCGGCCAGAAGCCGGCGCGGGTTGTCGCCAAAATCGAAAAACCGGCGGCTTGGGACCACATCGAAGAGATCCTCGATGAAGCCGACGGCGTCATGGTGGCGCGCGGCGATTTGGGTGTGGAGATGGCGCTCGAGCGCGTGCCGCCCATCCAGAAATCCGTGATACGCCGCGCCCGGCGCCGTGGAAAATTCGTGATCACCGCCACGCAGATGCTCGAGTCCATGATCGAGCGCCCCACGCCCACGCGCGCCGAAGTGAGCGACGTGGCCAACGCGATTTACGATGGCACTGACGCCGTGATGCTATCCGCCGAGACTTCGGTGGGGCGATACCCGGTCGAAGCCGCCGGATACATGGTGCGCATTGCCGCCGAAGCCGAAGCGTCGATCAACCGGCGCGGCTTTCAGGATCTGCCGCCGGCTTCCGATCCTTCGCACGCCGAGATTGTCGCCGATGCGGCGTATCACGCGGCGCGCGCCGCGCGCGTCAGGGCCATCGTCGTATTTACCTCCAGCGGATCGAGCGCACGCCTGGTGTCGCGCTACCGTCCGCCGGTTCCCATCTACGCGGTCACACCGAGCGAGATCGCCGCCCGCCAGCTGCTGATTCATTACGGCGTCTTTCCCGTTCTGGCCCCCGAAGTCGGCTCGACCGACGAAATGCTGGCCCAGATGGATCGAGTGCTGATCGAGCAAAGCCACCTCCGCGTGGGCGACATCGTGGTATTTGTGGCCGGGCAGCCGGTCGGCCGGCCGGGAACGACCAACCTGATGAAGCTGCACCGGATTGGGGAACTCCGGTAAACGGAGGGCTGTGTGAGATATTTGTTACCGCGCTCGCCGTCCACCAGACCGTGGCATCGGTGTCTGTGTCGATGTCGCCTGATACTACCGGACGTGGGTCCAGGTAGATCACTTCAAATCACCCCACTGCTTCAGCCAGTCCATGCCGAGAATCTCGTCCGGATCACCGTTTATAGGCCCTTCGTCTCTTTACGTGCGCGAGTTTTCGGCGTGAGTGTTTCCGGCACAATTTTCAGCACTTTGCGTTTGCGCAGGAACTCGACGCGAGCTCCGGTTTCCCGCCCCCGGCGGAGAAGCCATAAATCTTCGCGCGGAGCTTGGATGCGGTCAACATGTAACTCCATCATAGAAGGAGCCCATACAAGCTAGGCACATTTTGCGGGGTGGCTTGGAAATCTTCGAGTGATTCCGAGCCCTCATCGAGGCGCGCGCCTGGAGCGGTGCCCAAGAAACACGTCTTTCAACAAACTCTAGAACTTCAGCCTCTCCATCGTGCCAAAGCTGTAAAGCAGGCTCTCAACGGGATCTTCTGCGGCCTGGTCCTGCTCGACGAAGTAGTGCTGCACGCCCGCGTCGCGCGCGGCTTCCACGATCTTCGCGAAGTCGAGCGTCCCCAGTCCGACCTCGCGGAATGCATTGGGTGACAGATCCTCGGAAAAGTGAACCTTGAGCCCGGGGGCTTTGTCTTTGAGGTGCATGAGCGCCACGCGACCCTTCCACTGTTTTAGCAGGGCCACCGGATCCTGGCCGGCAACGCTCACCCAGAAGACGTCCATCTCAAACTTCACCAGGTTCGGGTCCAGGCGTTCCAGGAAAATGTCAATCGGACGGGAGCCTTCCTTGGGGCCGAACTCGAAAGCGTGGTGATGGTAGCAGAACTGCATACCGGCTTTGCGGGTGGCTTCACCGGCTTTATTGAACTGGTCGGCATAGCGGCGAAACTGGTCGAGCGGGCCGCGCTCAGCGGGCATCAGATAGGCAATCACCATGAACTTGATGCCGGCGTGAGCCGCGTCGTCGACGGCCTTCTGCCACGTCATCCCGGCGGGCGCGCCGTGCGGGAACTGGGCCTTCCAGGCATCGAAGTTTCCGGTGACCAGCGGCGTCGCAAAGTGCCCGCTGACCGGCTGCATGCCGAATTCTTTGCACAGCGGCAGCACGACGCTGTTCGAATCTTGTATAACCTCCGCCTCGCGATAGCCGATCGCGGCGAGACGCTGGAGAGTTTCACGCGCATGGTCGGGAATGAGGTTGCGGACAGTGTAGAGCTGAAAGCCGAGTGCATGTCGAATCCTGCGAGCGCTACGGAGTTCGGCGGGCGGAACCCCGGGGAACGGTTGGCGAGCCACCGGATACCACGCGAGATAGGCCTTTTTCGGCTACCGTGTTTTGGGAGGTCCGAATCTTAGGATAGTACCGGGTATTGCGAGCAATCCTATCCCTGCCGCCGTCGCCAGAAGCAGCAACGTAGACGGCTCGGGTACTGGGTCTGTGGAGGCCGCGCGAAACGTATCTGGATCGGAAACCTCAAACGGGCTGAGCGTTCCCATAATGATACGGACATCATGCGTCTCGAAGTCCATCGCCACCACCGTCACTCCGATTTGACCGCTGTTGTTGAGGCCCCAGTTGTAAATGTTCACCACGGACTCGCCGGGGAGAAGCGCACCGTCGGGCAGTTCCTCAGTGGCAGTGATACCGTTAATCCAGAAGAACGCTTTGTTATTTCCAAAGTCGTCAAGGTTTCCTATTACTTCGCCGCTATCGTTCATGTCAATCAGCGAAAACCCCTCTCCATTCCTAAACGGGAAAATACTGGCGACGCCACTCTGAATGAGGATTGCGACTTGCGCGTTTTCACAGCAGTCTCTCAGGTTTCTAGCCGATCCGATTGCAAGATCTCCGCTCAGATTAGAAGCGATTGGCTCAAGTGGGCCGCAGTACGGGCAGTCTGACACTTCATCCGGGACTACTGCGGCCGTGCCTTGGACGTTGGGGTCATCGGGTAGAAAATTGCAATGGATCGCGCAGTCATAGAAGTACGGAAACGTGTCCGCTCTTGCTGCTATCACGAGCAGCGACAACGCGAGAAGTTGAATAATACGCATGGGGGTTCCGACGCTATCAGGTCTGAACCCGGCAGTCAATCGTGTTTTACACCGAGACTCATCATGTGCTATCCTTCTTGAAGTCCCAATCAACGCTCAATGGGAGGTCTGTGGCTTTAGCGGACCGTTCGCACCAATGAGGAAATATGGCTCGTAATCCAGGCAAACAATATCAATCCGCTGCGAAGCAGGTGGAGCCGCGTCCCTACGTCCTGGCGCAGGCTGTACCGCTATTGCAGAAAATCAAGTACGCCAAATTCGACGAAACCGTCGAGATCCATATGCGGCTGGGCGTGGATCCCAAGCACGCCGATCAGATGGTGCGCGGCACGGTGGTCATGCCCAACGGTCTCGGCAAATCCAAGAAAGTGCTGGTCATCGCCGGGAGCGACAAGCAGAAGGAAGCGGAAGATGCCGGCGCCGACCTTGTGGGCGGCGAGGAAATGGTGACCAAGATCCAGTCCGAGAACTGGACCGACTTCGATGCCATGATCGCCACGCCGGACATGATGCGCTCGGTGGGCAAACTGGGAAAGATTCTGGGCCCGCGCGGCTTGATGCCCAACCCCAAGACCGGCACTGTCACGGTGGATGTGGCCCGCGCCGTGAAGGAAGTGAAAGCAGGTAAGGTGGAATTTCGCGTCGATAAGACCGGAATCATTCACGCGCCGGTCGGCAAAACCAGTTTCGCGACCGACAAACTAGTGGAGAACGCCGCCAGCCTCATCCAGGCGGTGATCAAGGCCAAGCCGGCCGTGGCCAAAGGCAAATACGTCAGGAGCGCGACGCTCTGCTCCACCATGAGCCCGGGCATTTCGATTGACGTGACGGAGTTCATCGTCAAGGTGGCCAGTTAGCGACTGGCGAGGACCGCATGAAAAACAAGGACGACAAGAAGAAGGACGTCGAATCGCTGCGCAAGGAGCTCGAGGCCTCCAAGAACCTGTTCGTGACAGGCTACGAGAAGCTGCGCGTCAGTCAGGATTTCGAGCTGCGCAAAGCTGTCCGCGCCTCCGGCGGCAAATACCGCGTCGTGAAAAACAATCTCGCTGCCAAGGCTTCGGAGGGGACGCCGGCCGAGCAGGTCCTGAAAGAACTGAAGGGCATGACATCGCTGGCTTACACGTCGTCCGATCCCGTGGCGCTGGCCAAGGCGTTGACGTTGTACGCGAAAGCCAACCCGACATTTACGTTCAAAGCCGGCCTGGTGGAAGGCCGGGTGATCGACATCAAGGCCATCCACGATCTGGCCTCGATGCCGTCGAAGGAAGAGATTTTTGCCAAGATGCTGTTCCTGATTAACGCTCCGGCGCAGCGGCTGGCGACAGTGATCAATGCCGTGGGGCGGAATCTCGCAGTCGTGATCGACCAGGGTTGCAAGGAAAACAAGTTTAAGGCGTAACGGTCAAATTCGAAAACGAGTTTTGAGGAGTCTTTTGAAATGGCGGATATCAATACAATTGCGGATCAGATTCAAGGCCTGACGCTGCTCGAGGCGTCCCAGCTGGTCAAGATGTTGGAAGAGAAGCTGGGGGTTTCAGCGGCAGCCGCGACGGTAGTGGCGGCAGGTGGGGGTGGCGGTGCGGCGGCGGCTCCGGCGGTTGAGGAAAAGACCGAGTTTTCGGTTGTCCTGCAGGCGGCTGGCGCGAATAAGATCAATGTAATCAAGGTCGTCCGCGAGGTCACCAGTCTGGGGCTCAAGGAGGCCAAGGATCTGGTGGATGGCGCCCCCAAGCCGGTGAAAGAGGGTGTCAGCAAGGATGAGGCGGAAGCCATCAAGAAGAAGTTTATCGACGCTGGAGCCACCGTCGAAGTGAAGTAAAGACCGCTACCAGGTGTCGGGTGTTCAGGTGCGGCTGAGTCAGTAGTTGGCTGGCTGGCACCTAAAGATCCTGGCGCCCGGTTTGGCTATTTGACTGGAAGTGTAAGGTTCTGATAAGCTTAAATCTCAAGCTAAGGTTACGACCGGATTGAACCCCGGATTTGGCGACTGTGAATCTGGAAATCTGGCATTTTGATTGCAGTGCGATTGTTACTGCACAGAGGATCCTTCCGTCTCTTTTCCGATCCGCACTCAAAGGTGGGGGTGTGTCCGTTTCGAACCGTTCCTTTTCTTCCGTTCCAAACTACGGCTCCACGGATGCCAGTCCGCATGGCCGATTTTTTTCGGGTGCAGTTTCTTCCCTTCGCGTGCTTCACGAGATCAGGCGGACCATGGGAGCTCAGCTTCTTGCGGTTCGCTAGAGTTATTGGACTTTAACTCGAGTGTTGAGCCTAGCTCGTTCGGCCCTCAGGAGCAATAGATGAATAGTCAGCGAAATGGCGCCGCCCCAGAGCGAGTGGATTTCTCTAAGATCAAAACGTCGATTCCGATTCCGAACCTGATAGAGGTTCAGAAGCACTCTTACGAACGGTTTCTGCAGATGGACCTGCTTCCCAATGAGCGGGAAGACACCGGTCTGCAGACGGTTTTCAATTCGGTATTTCCGATCTCCGATTTTCGCGGCGTGAGCCAGTTGGAATTCGTGGATTACTCGATCGGCAATTGGGAGTGCAAGTGCGGCAACCTGAAAGGCCTGCACCATCTGCGCTCCACCTGCCGCAATCCGGCATGCGGCGCGACCATTCGCACCGATCCCTTCCATGCGGGAGACGTGCTTTGTCACCACTGCGGCACTTTCAACAAGAACGTGGTCACGTTCTGCAACAAGTGCGGCGACCCGGTGGGTTTGCAGTTGAAGTACGACATGGTGGAGTGCCAGGAGCGCGGCATGACCTATGCCGCGCCGCTTAAAGTCACGATTCGTCTGACGGTTTACGCCAAGGATCCCGAAACCGGCGCCAAGAGCGTTCGCGACATCAAGGAGCAGGAGGTCTTCTTCGGCGAAATTCCGCTGATGACGGACAACGGCACCTTTATCATCAACGGCACCGAACGCGTGATCGTTTCGCAATTGCACCGCTCCCCTGGCGTGTTTTTCGAGCGGGTTCCGGCGCAGGGATATTTTCTGGGCAAAATCATTCCCTACCGTGGGAGCTGGGTCGAGTTCGAATACGACCTGAAGAACCTTCTCTACGTGCGCATCGACCGCAAGCGCAAGTTCTATGGATCGGTGTTTCTGCGCGCGCTCGGTCTCAAGACCGACGAGCAGATTCTGCGCACCTTCTACCGCATCGACAAGATCAACATCAAGGACAAGAAACTTTTCTGGGTGGTGGATGACGGCCTGATCGGCCTCAAACTTTCACACGCCATCGCGACCAAGGGCGGCGAAACCATTGTCGGCCAGGGCAAAAAGATCACGCCATCGCTGATGAAGGAGATCCAGAAAACACGCATCCAGCAGGTCGAAGTTGCGGCCAACGATCTGGAGGGCGCCTACATCGCAGCCGACGTCGTGGATATGACGACCGGCGAGGTGCTGATCGACGCCAATCAGGAGCTAACGGTCACCACCATCGCCAAATTGATCGAAACCGGCATCGAGAACTTCGAGATTTTCTTTCCCGAGCGTGACGACGTAGGGACGGTGATTTCGGCTACCATTCGCAAAGACAGCGTCAAAGCGCAGAACGACGCGCTGATCGAGATCTACCGCAAGCTGCGGCCCGGCGATCCGCCCACCCTGGACACCGCCACGCAACTTTTTCAGGGGATGTTCTTCGATCCGCGCAAGTATGATTTCTCGCGCGTCGGGCGCATGAAGTTCAACATCAAGCTGCACGACAATGCGGAGTACGCGCCCGACTACTGGCTGAGTGATCCGCAAAACAAGGGCAAAAGCCCGCTGGAACGCAAGGTGCTTGATGCGCAGGATTTTCACGACACCATCCGGTACCTCTTAAAGCTGCGCAAAGGCATCGGCGCGGTGGACGATATCGATCACCTGGGCAACCGCCGCGTTAGGGCTGTCGGCGAGCTGCTCGAAAACCAGTTTCGCATCGGACTGGTGCGCATGGAGCGCGCCATCAAGGAAAAGATGTCGGTCTACCAGGAAATGTCGACGGCCATGCCGCACGACCTGGTGAACGCCAAGCCGGTGATGGCCGCGATCCGCGAATTCTTCGGGTCGAGCCAGCTCTCGCAGTTCATGGATCAGACCAATCCGCTTTCGGAGATCACGCACAAGCGGCGTCTCTCGGCGCTGGGGCCGGGCGGCCTCTCGCGCGAGCGTGCGGGATTCGAAGTTCGCGACGTGCATCCGACGCACTATGGGCGCATCTGTCCCATCGAGACGCCGGAAGGTCCGAACATCGGTTTGATTTCGTCGCTTTCGTGTTTTGCGTGCATCAACGAGTTCGGCTTCATCGAGAGCCCCTACCGCAAAGTCATCAAAGGCGTAGTGACCGATGAGATCAAGATCCTGAACCCCGGAGACACCGACTACAAAGTCGGCGACATTGCGCGGCGCGCGGAGGTGGAGAAAGCCAACCGCGACCTGAGCGCGAAAAAGCAACCGGCCGAGTACGAAGCCCACTGCGAATATCTTTCCGCCTGGGAAGAAGACAAGTATGTCATCGCGCAGGCCAACGTCGAGTTGGATGAAAAGGGCCGCATCGTGCCGGAACTGGCCAACGCCCGACAGGCCGGCAACTTCGTGCTGAAACACCGCGACGAGATTGAATACATTGACGTCAGCCCGAAACAGCTTGTTTCAGTGGCGGCCAGCCTGATTCCCTTCCTCGAGAATGACGACGCCAACCGCGCGCTCATGGGTTCCAACATGCAGCGCCAGGCCGTTCCGCTGCTGCGCGCCGACGCCCCTTACGTGGGCACCGGCATGGAGCTTGTTACGGCCCGGGATTCGGGCGCGGTGGTGCTCTGCAAGCGGCCGGGCGTGGTCGATTCGGTCGACTCCGAGCGCATCATTGTCCGCGTGGAAGGCACTGGCGCGCACGAGGGCCAGCTTTCGCGTGAGGTGGGCGCCGACATTTACCAGCTCACCAAGTTTAAGCGGTCGAATCAAAACACCTGCATCAACCAAAAGCCCATCGTGTACCAGGGCCAGCGGGTGGCCAAAGGGGCCGTGCTGGCGGACGGGCCTTGCACCGATCAAGGCGAACTCGCGCTGGGACGGAACGTTCTGGTGGCGTTCATGCCGTGGCGCGGCTGCAACTTCGAGGATGCCATCCTGGTCAGCGAAAAGCTGGTCAAGGATGACTACTACACCTCCATCCACATCGAAGAGTTCGAAATCGAATCGCGCGACACCAAGCTCGGACCTGAGGAAATCACGCGCGACATCCCGAACATCGCCGATTCGTTCCTGCGCAATCTGGACGAAAGCGGCGTGATTCGCATCGGCGCCACCGTCAAGCCGGGCGACATTCTGGTAGGCAAGGTCACGCCCAAAGGCGAGACACAGCTCACCCCGGAAGAGAAGCTGCTGCGCGCGATTTTTGGCGAGAAAGCGGGCGATGTGAAAGACGCTTCGCTCTACTGCCCGCCGGGGATCGAGGGAACGGTCGTGGACTGCAAGATTTTCTCGCGCAAGGGGCAGGAGAAAGACGAGCGCGCCAAAGCCATCGAGGAGGCGCAGATCGCGCGGTTGCAGCGCAATCTGGAAGACGAGAAACGCATTCTACATGACGAACGCGCCAAACGGCTGGCCGTGCTGCTCGAGGGCAAGGAACTGCTGGCTGACCTGCACGACGAGAAGACCAATAAGAAGCTGCTGGCCAAGGGTACGGCGCTCGCGCGCGACGTAATCGAAAAGGTTCGCTCGCGCGACTTGAAGCGCATGCGGTTGAAGGACAAAGACGTCCGGCTCAACGAGCAGATCGATGACATCGAGGAGATGACTTCGCGGCAGATCGCGGTCCTCGAGAAGATCACCGATGAAAAGATCGCCAAGCTGCGCAAAGGCGACGAGCTGCCGCCGGGCGTAATCAAGCTGGTCAAGGTCTACATCGCCATGAAGCGCAAGCTTTCAGTGGGCGACAAGATGGCCGGCCGGCACGGAAACAAGGGCGTGATCGCCCGCATTCTGCCGGATGAAGACATGCCGTACCTGCCGGACGGTACGCCGGTCGAGATCGTGCTGAATCCCCTCGGCGTGCCTTCGCGCATGAACGTGGGGCAGATTCTCGAAACGCACCTGGGCTGGGCCGCGCACGCACTGGGCCTGCATTTCGCCACGCCGGTGTTCGACGGAGCGACCGAGCGCGAGATTAAGAAACAATTGACCGCGGCCAACCTGCCGACCGCCGGAAAGACGCAGTTGTTCGATGGCATGACCGGTATCCCGTTCGAACAGCCGGTGACGGTGGGCTACATTTACATGCTCAAGCTCTCGCACCTGGTGGACGATAAGATTCACGCGCGCTCCATCGGGCCGTACTCCCTGATCACCCAGCAGCCGCTGGGTGGCAAGGCGCAGTTCGGCGGACAGCGTTTCGGCGAGATGGAAGTGTGGGCGCTCGAAGCTTACGGCGCCGCATACATCCTGCAGGAGCTGCTCACGGCCAAGTCTGACGACGTCTACGGCCGCGCCAAAATTTACGAAGCCATCGTGAAGGGCGAAGCCGCGATCGAGCCGGGAGTACCGGAGTCGTTCAACGTGCTGATTCGCGAATTGCAGTCGCTATGTTTGGATGTGGAGTTGATGAAGAAGCCGCGTGAAGTGACGATCGACACCGCGTTGGCGGCGGATTAAGTTAGCTCACCGCAGAGGCGCAGAGACACAGAGAACTTCAATAACGTTTTTCCTCTGCGTCTCGGCGGTGAAAGTTTTTTTGGTTTTCTAAAAGAATTCTGGAGGTTATTTTGCGATCCTCTCCGTACGATAGAGCCAATTTGATTGCGGACTTTGATTCCATACGTATCAGTCTTGCGTCGCCGGAAAAAATCCGCAGTTGGTCACATGGAGAAGTAACCAAGCCGGAAACGATCAATTACCGCACCTTCAAGCCGGAGCGGGATGGGCTGTTTTGCGCCCGTATCTTCGGCCCGGTGACGGACTGGGAGTGCTTGTGCGGCAAATATAAGCGCATGAAGCACCGCGGCGTCATCTGCGATAAGTGCGGCGTGGAAGTGACGCTGGCGCGCGTGCGCCGCGAACGCCTGGGCCACATCGAACTGGCCAGCCCGTGCTCGCACGTGTGGTTCTTCAAGGGTCTGCCGTCACGCATCGGCCATCTTTTGGACATCACGCTGCGCGAACTCGAGCGCGTGCTCTATTTCGAAGCCTTCGTAATCGTCGAACCGGGTGATGGCACCGGGCTAAGCCAGGGCGAAGTCATCAGCGACGAACGCAAGCGGCAGTTGGATCAGGAATTCCCTGGCAAGTTCATCGCCATGATGGGCGCCGAGGGCATTAAGGAACTGCTCAAGAAAGTTGACGTCGAGGCTTTGAGCGAAGAAATTCGCGAAAAGATGAAGACCGAGGCGTCGCAGCAGAAGAAGCTCAAATTTGCCAAGCGGCTGCGCGTGGTCGAGTCTTTCCGAAAGTCGGGAAACAAGCCCGAATGGATGATCCTAGACGTGATCCCGGTGATTCCGCCGGAGTTGCGTCCCCTGGTGCCACTGGATGGCGGCCGTTTCGCGACTTCCGATTTGAACGATCTCTACCGCCGGGTCATCAACCGCAATAACCGGCTCAAGAAGCTGATCGAGCTGCACGCGCCCGACGTGATCGTCCGCAATGAAAAGCGCATGTTGCAGGAAGCCGTGGACGCTCTGTTCGACAACGGCCGTCGCGGCCGCGTGCTCCGCGGTGCTAACAACCGCCCGCTGAAGTCTCTGTCCGACACCCTCAAGGGCAAGCAAGGCCGCTTCCGCCAGAACCTGCTGGGCAAGCGCGTGGACTATTCGGGCCGTTCGGTGATCGTGGTCGGGCCGGAGCTGAAACTCCACCAGTGCGGTCTGCCGAAGAAGATGGCGCTCGAGCTGTTCAAGCCGTTCATCTACCATCGCCTGGAGCAGCGCGGCCATTGCACCACCATTAAGCAAGCCAAGGAACTGGTCGAGCAGCAGGACCCGGTAGTGTGGGACATCCTCGAAGAGGTCATCAAGGACCACCCGATTCTGTTGAACCGCGCGCCCACGCTGCACCGCTTGGGCATTCAAGCTTTCGAGCCGGTGCTGGTCGAAGGTAAGGCCATCAAGATTCACCCGCTGGTCTGCACGGCATTCAATGCCGACTTCGACGGCGATCAGATGGCGGTACACATTCCGCTGTCGCCCGAAGCGCAAATCGAGGCTTCCACGCTTATGCTGGCGTCGAACAACATTCTCTCGCCGGCGCACGGCAGCCCCATCGCGGTGCCCACGCAGGACATGGTGCTGGGCTGCTACTACCTGACCAAATCCCGGCCGGGCACCAAGGGCGAAGGCCGCACTTTCGCCTCGAGCGAAGACGTATTGATCGCCCTTGAGATGGGCGAAGTGGAAACGCTCACGCCCATCAAGCTGCGTTATACCGGCAGGGTCATCGAGCTGACCAAAGCCTTCGATAACCAGAACGTGCTGCACACCGAGCCCGCGGTTTATGTGAAGCAGTACATGACCACCACCGTCGGCCGCGTGATCATCAACGACCATCTGCCCACCGACATGCCATTTATCAACGGCCTGCTGAAGAAAAAGGGTCTGGGACAGCTGGTGCAGTATTGCTACCTGAAGTTTGGATTGCAGATCACCGTCCAGATGCTGGACGAGATCAAGAACCTCGGATTCCTGTACGCCACGCGCGCCGGCATCTCCATCGGCATCGACGACATGGTTGTGCCGAGCGAGAAGGCCGGCCTGGTCAAGGCGGCGGAGAAGGAAGTGGTCGACGTCGAAAGCCAGTACCAGGATGGCGCCATCACGCATGGCGAGCGCTACAACAAGATCATCGAAATCTGGTCAAAGGTAACGGAGCGGGTTTCCGATGAAATGTTCTCGGCGATGGAAGAAGACGACCGCACCGGCCGCTACCTCAATCCGATTTACATCATGGCCGATTCGGGCGCGCGCGGTTCCAAACAGCAGATCCGTCAGCTCTCGGGCATGCGCGGGCTGATGGCGAAGCCGTCGGGTGAGATTATCGAAACCCCGATCACGGCCAACTTCCGCGAAGGCCTGAACGTGCTGCAGTACTTCATCTCCACGCACGGTGCGCGCAAAGGTCTGGCTGACACCGCTCTGAAGACCGCGGATTCCGGCTATCTGACGCGGCGACTGGTGGACGTTTCGCAGGACGTCATCGTGGCCGAGAACGATTGCGGCACGAGCGAAGGCATTTTTGTCGAGTCGATTATCGAATCGGGCGAAATCATCGAGCCGTTGCGTGACCGCATTGTGGGCCGCGTAGCGCTCGAAGACCAGCGCGATTTCGAAGGCAGTCTGATCGTGGGCGTGAACCAGGAGATCACCGAAGAGCTCGCCGGCCTGATCCAGGCGGCCGGCATTGAGCGCGTGAAGATCCGCTCGGTGCTCACCTGCGAGTCCAAGCGCGGGGTGTGCGTGGCCTGTTACGGCCGCAACCTCGCGACGGGGCGGCTGGTCGAGCGCGGCGAAGCAGTGGGTGTGATCGCAGCGCAGTCCATCGGCGAGCCGGGAACGCAGCTGACGATGCGCACGTTCCACATCGGCGGCACCGCGACCCGCATTTCGGAGCAGTCCACGCAGGATGCCAAATCCGATGGGTTCGCGCGATTCCTCAACTATGGCGTCACGACCGTGCGCAACAAGGCCGGCGAACTGATCGCCATGAATCGCAACGGCAAGATCGTGGTGGTCGACGAGAAGGGCCGTGAGAAGGAACGCTACGATGTGGTATACGGCGCGAAGATCACGGTGGAGGATGGCGCTCCTGTACGCACCAACCAGGTGCTGCTCGAATGGGATCCGTACACGTTCTCGATCCTGACGGAAGTCAGCGGGACAGTGCACTTCAAAGACCTGCAGGAAGGCATTACCATGCAGGAGCAGGTGGACGAAGTCACCGGCATGTCGCAGCTTGTAGTGGTGGATTCACCCGATGAGAAGCGGCAGCCGATGGTGATCGTGCGGCCGGAATCCGGGTCAGGCCGCGGCGAGGCCAAGAAATACCTCATGCCGACGCACGCTCACCTGATGGTGCGTGACAGCGATGAAGCGCATGCAGGTGACGTTCTGGCGAAGATCCCGCGCGAGACCACCAAGACCAAGGACATCACCGGCGGTCTGCCGCGTGTAGTCGAGCTGTTCGAGGCGCGCAAGCCTCGGGAGACGGCGGTGATCGCTGAAATTAACGGTGCGGTGAAGTACGGCGAAGTCACCAAGGGCCAGCGCAAGATCTACGTGGTGGGCGAAGACGGCGAACAGCGCGAATACTCGCTACCGCGCGGTGTGCATATCAATGTCCAGGAAGGCGAGCGCGTCAAGGCCGGTGAGCCGCTGATGGATGGGCCGCGCAATCCGCACGACATTCTGGACGTGCTCGGCGAAAAGGAACTGCAGAAGTACCTGGTCAACGAGATCCAGGAGGTCTACCGGCTGCAGGGCGTCAACATCAATGACAAACACCTGGAAGTCATCGTACGCCAGATGATGCGCTGGGTGAAGGTCGAAGATATCGGTGATACCGAGTTTCTTCCCGAAGAAGTGGTCGACAAGTTCAAGTTCCGGGGTGAGAACCAGCGGGTGGTAGAGGCCGGTCAGCGTCCGGCGCAGGGCAAGGCCATTCTGCTGGGCATCACCAAGGCGTCGCTTTCGACCGACTCGTTCATTTCCGCGGCGTCGTTCCAGGAGACCACGCGCGTGCTCACCGAAGCCGCTATCAATGGCAAGGTGGACTACTTGCGCGGCCTCAAGGAGAATGTCATCATGGGGCGGCTGGTGCCGGCGGGAACCGGCATGGAGTACTATCGCCGGGTGAAGATTGCAGGCGAGGACGTAGTGGAAGAGCCCGTGGTCGAGCCGTCGCCGCTTGAAGCCATTCCGGGATACGACGAGGAAACGCGGCTGCAATACTCGGGAGGGCTCACCGAAGAGGTGGCTGGCGAGGAATCGGTGGCCGAGTAGTTCCTAACAACGGAGAAGTTGACGCGCCGGAAGACTCGCAGGAGTTTTCCGGCGCTTTTACATTTTGGGACATATGTCGTTAACGTGGATCTTGAGAATGTCTCGCATGGCGGCGATCGTGGCTCCATGCCCGCGCCGAGGCCCCGCGCCGAAAACCTTGCCACGTTAAAATGGACCTCTGGTGACCCTTTCCAATCCCCCTTCACGACGCCCCGGGCGGCGAGCGTATCTGCTCATCACGGGTTTTGCGTTGCTCCTGGTTCTGTTCCCGTTTCTCTTCTGGTATGGAACTTGGTTCGGACGCAAGCTCACCGATGATGAGATCACGCAATATCTGCACACCGCTGCCGACAAGCCCCGCAAAGCGCAGCACGCCCTGGTACAGATCGGCGAACGCGTCAGCCGTGGCGACAAGCGCGCCATCGAGTGGTACCCGACGATTGCCGGGCTGGCTTCGAGCACCAGTGTCGAACTGCGGCAGACAGTTGCCTGGATCATGGGGCAGGACCACACATACCAGCCCTTTCACGAAGCGCTGCGGAAACTTCTCGGCGATTCCTCTCCCATGGTGCGGCGCAACGCCGCTCTCTCGCTGACCAATTTCGAAGATGCCTCGAGCCGTGGCGAGCTTCTGGCCATGCTGCGTCCGTACCCGATCGTTTCGCCGTCCGCGGGGGTGGTCCGGTACCGGCTGAAGCTGGGCGAGTTCGTTAATCCTGGGACGCTTGTGGGGCACCTGGATTCGGCGGAAATCCGTTCAGCATTACCAGGCGAAGTCCTGGCTTTCCATCAGCGCGAAGGCGCGACCGTGCGCGCAGGTGACGTGCTGGTGGAGCTTTCGCCTAATAAGGACCATGCGTGGGAGGCCCTGCGCGCGCTGCTGCGGGTTGGACAGAAAGAAGATCTGGACGATGTGCGGCGCTATGCGCGGGGTGTCAACGGCATGCCGGACCGTGTCCGTCGGCAGGCAGCGCTGACGATGCAGGAAATCCGCAGCCGCAGCCAATGACGCACGCGCGCATGGCGGCGAAATCCGAAGGCTGACGTGCCATGGCGATCGAAAGCAGTGTGACTGTAGCATGAGCGTGATCGAGCGCTTCGCGAATGAGACGCCCGGGCAACCGGCCGTGCGCGGCTATCTCCACAGATCCGAAAATGCCGCGCAGGGCTCGCTGGTCCTGTCACACGGCGCAGGATCGAATTGCGGCGCGCCGCTGCTGGTGGCTGTGGCAGAAAGGCTTGCCGGCGCCGGCTTTCTGGTCCTGCGGTGCGATCTGCCGTTCCGTCAGGCGCGCCCGCACGGTCCGCCCGCCGGTAACGGAGCGCAGGACCGCGCCGGATTACGGCGTGCAGCGCAGGTGCTGCGGGAGATCGCGCCCGGGCGACTTTTCCTGGGGGGCCATTCGTACGGGGGCCGGCAGGCGAGCATGCTGGCGGCGGAAGATCCGTCGGTCGCTCACGCCCTGCTGCTGCTTTCGTATCCGCTGCACCCGCCACAAAAACCCCAGCAAGTGCGCACCGCGCACTTCCCGAAACTCCGCTTACCGGCTCTATTCGTTCATGGATCGCGCGACCCTTTCGGCTCGCTCGATGAAATACAGGCGGCGCTCGGGCTCATTTCCGCTCCGGCTGAGTTGCTCGCCATCGAAGGCGCGGGCCACGATCTCTCACGCGGCGGTTACGATGAGGTTGCCCGCCGGACGGTTGCGGCGTGGGTCAAGCTCATGGACCGTAGCCGTCAAGGGCCATAGGCTGCGCCAACCAGTCCTTTGGCCACTAAGGTGTGGCATTCAAGCTGTGACAACCAAGGTGACGAGCGAAGCCGCGGCGCGTTATCATACGTTCGCAAGTTATCATTCGTCTTCTCCATGCCTCAAACGATAAAGCTGAGACAGCCGGTGCGAAGTACTCCCGCCCTCGGATCAGTTTCCTTCGCGAACACGTCAGCCGCCGTCTCCGCCCGGCTTTGCTCGTGCTCGCATGCTCCGTCGGCGTGGTCATGCTGATCGGCTGCGCTAATCTTTCAAACCTGTTGCTTGCGCGCACCGCCACGCGCCAGAACGAAATCGCGATTCGCATGGCGCTGGGCGCATCTGCCGGAGATCTGCAGTCCCGCATCATCATGCCGACCCTCGGGCTCGCGCTGATCGGCATGCTGCTGGGCGGCGCTGCATCCTGGGCCCTTGCCAAAACATTAAGCGGGCTTCTGTTCGGAATCGCTCCCGGCGACCCAGTAACGTTCGCCGGCATGCTGGTAATCCTCACCGCCGTCGCCGCGTTGGCCGGCTACCTCCCCGCCCGCCGCGCCTCACGCATCGATCCGATGGTGGCTCTTCGTGCTAACTAGCGAAACTGTTCCAGGGTGTTGCCGTTACTCGCGGTGGTCTTCAGCATGAACTGGCCAAGCCGCCACCGCCCAAGGCCAAATTGCTTCCGGGCGGACGCCGCGGCGTCTTTATTCGTCCAGTTATCCGGACGAAAATGACGTTTCGCTCCCTGCCCGTGGTCTGTTTCACGTGATCCCTGCCTCACGTGATTTATGCTCGTGGACTTGCTCGTAGTCGGATAGAATAAATTTGATCCTCGCAAGCAGCGGAGTCCGCGCAAGACGCGCTGCTCTCGTCACGGTGGCGGTGGCGGCCTTGCGCCGGCCGCGCACGCCTGAGCGCGTTCAAGGAGCAGCTTGCGCTCGCGTGCGTTGCGGGTTAGCGATGCCGCACGCTCGAACTCCGCGCGGGCTTCGTCGAGGCGGCTCAGCTTCTTGAGGAGATCGCCGCGCACGCTCGGTAACAGGTGGTAGTTCTCAAGTGAGCCTTCGGCAATCAGCGCATCAACCAGCTCAAGCCCGGCTCCAGGACCGAACGCCATCGCGACGGCAACCGCACGATTCAGTTCCACAACGGGTGACGGCGCGATCTGGGCGAGCGCCGCATAGAGCATCACAATGCGAGGCCAGTCGGTTTCCTCCGGCGTGCGCGCTCGCGCATGACAGGCAGCGATCTCGGCCTGCAATACATACGGACCTTGCGCGGAGCCCAGCTTTTCGGCATGCGTGAGCACCGCGAGACCGCGGCGGATGAGAAGTTGGTCCCAGTGCGCGCGGTTTTGATCGAAGAGCAGGATGGGCTCTCCCGACGAGCCCACACGTGCCCGGGAACGCGACGCCTGGATCTCCATGAGCGCGACCAGTCCGTGAACCTCTGGCTCCCGCGGCGCAAGCTCAGCCAGAATGCGCCCGAGCCGTAGCGCATCTTCGCAGAGGGCAGGCCGCATCCAATCGTCACCGATGGTCGCCGTGTAGCCCTCGTTGAAGATGAGGTAGATCACCTCAAGCACCGAGGACAGGCGGGCAATGAGCTCGGCTCCGCGAGGTACTTCGAAAGGAACGCGTTTTTCGGCGAGGGTCCGTTTGGCACGGACGATGCGCTGGGCAATGGTCGACTCCGGGACCAGGAAAGCGCGCGCGATTTCCCCGGTCGTCAAGCCTCCAAGCATGCGGAGCGTTAGCGCAACGCGCGCCTCGGTCGGGAGCACCGGATGACAAGCGGTGAACAGGAGACGCAGGAGGTCGTCGCCAACGTCGTCGTCGAGAGCCGCTTCAAAATCAGGCACGGCCATCTCTTTCTTTTCAATTTCGCGGCCCAGTTCTTCGTGCTTGCGCTGCAGCACGGTGTTTCGGCGGAAATGATCAATGGCACGATGCTTGGCGGTGGCCATGAGCCAGGCGCCTGGGTTGTCCGGCACGCCTGACTCCGGCCATTGCTCGAGCGCGGCGACCAGAGCATCCTGTGCGAGGTCCTCGGCAAAGCCGACATCGCGCACGATCCGCGTCAGGCCGGCGATGAGCCTGGGTGATTCGATCCTCCAAACTGCGTCAATCGCGCGATGTGTATCGGTAGCCGGCACTGCTACCGATCACACCATCATTAATCCGTCAGCGCAACACTCCGTGCCGTGGTTCCCCATGGTATGGCTAACGATTCAACCAGGCGCTGCTCGTGACGCTCCTATTTCTTGGGAGCGAAATCTTCCGGCCCGAACATCTGACGAACCTCGGTCTCGCCCTCCCAGCCCGGCCAGTGTTTCTTGTGCAGTTCCATGAATCGGACCGCCGATTCGACCGCCTCTTCTTTTGATTTCAACTCAAACTGCGCATAGCCGCCGACAACCTCCTTGGCCTCGGTGAAAGGCCCGTCGGTCACGGTCACCTGCCCTCCGGACAGCCGAACGCGGGCGCCCAGCGCCGTTGGCCCGAGCCCCCCGCTCCCCAGCATCGTACCGGCTTTGGATTCCTCCTCGGCCAGCTTCGTAATAGCATCCATCAGCTGCTTGGGCGGAGGGCCCTGCTTCTCGGCGTGCTTGACTATCATCATGAATCGCATCGTTAAATCTCCTTATTAGCTTGGTGAGCCGAGTTTTCGTATGGTCTCGACCGGCCGGACTTCGGCTCTATCTCTGCGTCGAACAAGGGGCGCCAAAATCGACACCGAGAACGAACTTTCTTAGTCGCGCCGCAACGGTTTCTTCGCGGATACCTGGGCCCGCATCCCTTCCTCCCGCTTCTTGAGTTCAGGCGTCAACTCGGGACCGAAGTCTTCCGCCTCAAAGACCTGGCGGATCTCAATCTCGGCTTCCCCTTCATGGGGATTGGGACACCGCTTGACCCACTCGACCGCTTCTTCCATGGACCTTACCTGCCACAGCCAGAAGCCGCCGATCAGTTCCTTGGTCTCGCTGAATGGCCCGTCAATCACAGTTCGCTTCTCCCCCGAGAACCGGACCCGCTTGCCTTTCGAACTAGGCTGGAGCCCATCGGCGGCAAGCAGCACGCCGGCTTTCACCAGCTCTTCGTTGAACTTCCCCATTTCGGCCAGCAACTTTTGCTTCGGCATAATGCCTGCCTCGGAGTCCTTGTTGGCCTTCACCATCACCATCACCCGCATTGTTATTTTCTCCTTTTGAGTTGAGGTTAACCTTACCTCTGCTCTGATGTCGAACGGCCGGCATTCAGATCGACAAGTCCACAATCTTTCGATTCCGGGCACCGCCGCCTGGCAAATCAAGAGCGCGAGGCTATAATAGGCTTTCCCACCACCATGGCTCAGGATGACGCAATCGTTAAGCTCGCACGCCAGATCGATGCCGCGCGGACGGCCGAGCGCTTCCTGGTGAATGCTGATGAGATCGCGAGCCTGCGCCGCCATGGTGCCTCCGAATTGCACCGCATTTGCGCGGATTTCGTCACCTCGGTGAACAGCAACTTGTCGGAGGCGTCGCTCGATCTCGCGCCTGATACTTATACGCCAGAGTCGTTCCGGGAACCCGGCGAGAACCTGATCCAGATTGGCTCACAGGGCCGCCAGATGCAGATTGCGTACGAGGCCCCTGGTACGCTCGTCTCTACTGAGAAGTTCCTGGTCCCGTATGTCCTGGAGGGCGAGATCCGGACCTATAACCAGAGGATGCTCGAACGGTTTGACATTCGGAGCCTGCTGATATTCTTCTGTGTGGAGGCGGGGACCGCGCACTGGCGCTTCTTCGATTGGCGGAATCGTCACACCGGGCCGGTCGATCACGCGTTGCTGGTGAGCCTGATGAAACCGCTCTTCTAACGATTACTGGATCATCGGCATCACTTCGCCACGGCCTTCTGCACGAACAGCGACGTAAAGTAGCCCCGAAACTTCCACGCCAGGATCGCCCACAGCAGCGTTGTCAAAATCGCCAGCTGGAAACCGCTCGGTTGCATCGTGGCGTGGTACATCAGGATGTTCGCCAGCACCGGTGCCAGCATGGCCAGCGCCAGCGGCACGAACTGATTGCTCAGTAACAGTACGCCCGCAATCAACTGGGTTCCGCTCACCAGCCAGACATAGTGCGAGCTGATGAGCGCCCCGATGAACGTGCCCGCCGTTCCCGTCATCGGCGGCGCGGGAATAAAGTTGAGGAACCCGTTCAGGCCGAAAACGAAAAATACCAGCCCAAGCAGGATGCGTACGATGACGGCCACTATTTTCATGCGCGTTATCTCCGTTCTTTTTCTGACATGGGTGCGCCGGAAACCGCCGCATGCAACGCATGCACCCAAATGCGTCAAGGCTTCGAAATGGTATCATGACCCGCGTCCGGGAGTATGCAGCCCGGCCATCTGGATCCGTTGTGAACAAACAAAAAGCTGCTGACCTGCAACAGGACTACCTTGACGCGATCAAACTCACCGCCGACCACATGATTGCTGGCTCGCCCGAGCGCGCGGCCGAAGTCTTTTCTAAGTTCGCCGACGAGTTGAAGCAGCAGTCTGAGCCCGAATTTGCTGAACTGCGGGTGATCGCGCTGTTCAATTTGTGTCGCACGCAGGAGCGTCTGCAGCAAACTCACGAATCGGAACGGACTCGCCAGGAGGCCATAGCCACTCTTGATCACATCGGCGGGCCCGGCAACAGTCTCAACATCGAAGATTGCCTCGCCGATGTACTCGTTGCATTCGGCGAATACCGGCGCGCGATCCCGGCTTGCGAGCACGCCATCAAGCTTTCACACGGCAGTAGCATCAAGGTTGCGAACAGGCTTTGGCGCGCGGGCCGCACTTACCTTCGCGCCGGGTTCAAGCAGCACGCCGAAGATCCCCTGCGCAAAGCATTGGACCTTTTCCGCGCGAACGATGGCGATCGCTACCTGCCGGTGGTCCTGAACGATCTGGGGAATGCTCTCCGGGCGTCGAACCCCGCGGAGGCCGAAAGCAGCTTTCGCCAAGCCGCTGCCATTTGGGAAACGGGCGGTGCGCACGGTCAGGCCACAACCGCGTGGATCAATCTGGGAATCCTTTGCGGGGAGCAAGGACGCCTGGATGAATCGCTCGAATGGTACGAGAAAGCCCGCCGTGTGCGGCAAGCCGATGCCACCACGCCGCGCGCCCGGCTGGGCAGCATGGCCAATAACATCGCGAACCTGCATCGTCGTATGAAGAACTTTGAGCTGGCCGCGCGAGAAGTGCAAGATGCCATCGCACTGCTCGAAGGCGATCCTCTCCTGGCGGAAGCCTACGGCACGCGGGGCCTCATTCTTCGGGATCAGGGATTGGACGAACCCTCGCTCGAATGGTTCCGCAGATCGCGCGCCGAACATGCCCGGCAGCCGAGCCCGAACGTCAGCCAGCTCAGCGAAGCGCTCGCCAATGAAGCTGCGGCACTCGTACGTTTGGGCCGCTCCGAGGAAGCCGGCGCGCTCGAACAGCAGCGCGCCAAATATCACGGCGATCTTCCGCCTCTCCTCAAGCACGAAGTCACGCCGCTTGCCAAGCCGGTCAAACACGCTGGCGACGCGCCCGGCGAGGTGCTGATTGAACTCGACGGCCTCCATCTGCCGGAATCGGTTTACCGGGACTGCGACGTGGCTACGCTTGAAAACCGCCTCGAAGCGGTCCTGGAAGTTGATGAACAGGGCGAACTGGACGGCCACGAAACCGGCCCGGAAAACACGACGCTGTTCCTCTACGGCGCCGACGCCGAGGCCTTGTTCCGCGCCCTGGAACCCGTGCTACGAGACTACCCGCTGTGCCAGGGCGCACGTGTGACGATCCGTCAAGGTGATCAAGAGCGGCAGGTCGTCCTTTCCTGATGGTTGGAAGCACGACTGGAAATCCGCCGGGCGTGGGCCACGACCCGCTACACCATCGCCGTCCGGTTTGACATCAAGACATCAAATATCTTATGCTTTGATGTATGCGCACTACGCTGACCCTCGAGGACGATGTCGCCGCGCTTCTCCAGCGCCTCCGCGAGCGCCGTAAGGCCAGTCTGAAGGCGGTCGTCAATGAGGCCCTCCGCGAAGGCCTCAAACAAATCCAGGCGCCATCACGCCCGCAACGCCGCCACCGGACCACGGTCGTCTCCCTCGGTACGTGCCTGCTCGGAAACCTCGATGACGTCACCGAAGCGCTGGCCATCGCCGAAGGCGAGAATTTTCGGTGATTCTCGTCGACACCAACCTGCTAATTTACGCCCACGTCTCCAGCTTCACGCAGCATAAAGCCGCGCATGCGTGGCTTGACGGCAAGCTTAACGGCTCGGCGTCCGTGGGAATGCCTTGGCCCAGCTTGTTGGCCTTTGTCCGCTTGGTTTCGAATCCGCGGATATTCACGCGCCCGGTCAGCGTTGCCAGCGCGTGGCGCCAGGTGGAGGAGTGGCTGGATTCCCCGCCCGTCTGGATTCCCCAGCCCACCGAACGCCACCGTGAGGTGCTCGGTTCTCTCTTGGAGAAGCAAGCAGGCAAAGCGAACCTCGTCCCCGACTCTCATCTGGCCGCCCTCGCCATCGAGCACGGCCTCACTCTCTGCTCCCTCGACGGTGATTTCGCCCGCTTCCCTGGCTTGCGCTGGCAGAACCCGCTTTCTTAAAACCGCCGCTTTCGAGATGTGCTCAATTCCCAGCGTTATAGTCGCTCGAACCGCTCCTCGCGAATCTGGCGCAGCGTCTGATCCGTGGTGGCCGCTGTCAGACGCCGACCCGTACGGTACACCCAAATCCTGCGTTCCTTTCGTAACGACACTCCGCGTCGCACCGGCCGTAACGTAATCTGCTCTCCCCGTCTTTCGATTTCGAGCGTATCGCCGGCGGCCAGTCCCAGTTCGTCCCGAAGACGCTTCGGCAGAACCAAGCGGCCTGTCTTATCGAGTGTGAGCTTTGTCGTCATGATGCCATTTCCCGATGGGTCTTCCATCCCTCAATAAATTATGACAACGCCTGGACGCGGCCCGAGCCCGTCACGCTAAAGGACGCTAAAAGGGACGAGACGCTAGGCTAAAGGGGACGGCTAAAAGGAACAGACGCATTTTCCAAGAGTTCGCCATAATTGTGTCTGTCGCCTTTTCCCCGCAAGACAGCGTAGGCGTCCCATTTGCTTGGAACCGACAAAGAGCGTAGTATCAAATACTTAGATTTTGTTTTGGGGTGTTGCCGAAACTATCATTGGGCGATGCCCATTCCGACGGGAGTCTAGATTCTCATGGAAGAAGATCAGCAGGCCAACCGAGATTTTCAGGCCCAAGAGCTCGAAATTGTCACGCATTTTCTCACAGCACTCCAGGCTCTTCCACAGGCCAGCAGGCGTCGAGTCATCGATACAGTGTCGAGGTTCTTCGACCTCCGACCCGACACCAATGCACACCTCAGATCGCCATCGGGCGTTATCCCAGTCTTTGATCCGCAATCGGGCGCGACGCCGACGTTCTCAGAGGACCGCTCAATTAAGCCGAAGCAATTCATGTTTCAAAAACAACCGAGGACAGATGTGGAGAAGGTAGCATGCCTCGCGTACTATCTGACCCATTACCGGGACACCCCCTACTTCAAGACTCTCGACATCAGCAAGCTAAACACCGAGGCGGCGCAGGTGAAGTTCTCCAATGCGGCAGTTGCGGTTGAAAATGCTACGAGGCTTCGCTATTTGGTCCCGGCGACCAAGGGCAACAAACAATTGAGCTCTCTTGGGGAACAGTTTGTACTGGCCCTACCTGACCGCGACAAGGCCAAAGAAGTCATGAACGTCGCCCGCCCGAGAAGACGCGCGAAGAGCAATACTCTCAACGCGTTGTGAACATCAATGGCATCCAGAGTGTCGTTCGAGAAACCGTCGTTCGCCCCCTTGCGGTTGGTTATCTTCAATCACAAGGGCGGGGTAGGTAAAACCACACTTGCGGTCCATATCGCTTCTGCTCTTGGGACTTTGGGAAAGAGAGTTCTCTTAGTGGACTCCGATCCACAATGTAATCTAACGGCGTACCTCGTGGAGGAGTCGGTCGTCGACGATCTACTAGATAACTCAGATAGTGATCATGGCGGCACGGTCTGGTCTTCATTGAAGCCGGTTTGCGAGGGCACGGGTGACCTGCGCCGTGTCAAGGCACTTGAGAGACTTCCAAATGTTTATCTTCTACCGGGAGATGTTCAGTTAGCAGAGTTTGAGCAGGAACTCGGACCAATGTGGAACGAGTGCTTCCAGCGGAGGACCAGAGGACTCAGAGGTACAACCGCGCTCAGTCAGTTGGTCGAGCAGACGGCGAAGGAACTCGACATAGACTTTATCTTCTACGATGCAGGCCCAAATATTGGACCTCTAAACCGGGTCATCCTCCTGGATTGCGACTACTTCATTGTGCCTGCTGCGTGCGATCTCTTCTCGATCAGGGCTTTTAAAACTCTGGGCCATGCGCTCGTAAAGTGGATCGGTGATTGGCAGACAATCGTCGATCTGACGCCGACCGGCAGCTACCTACTGCCCGGCTCGCCAAGATTTCTAGGATATATTACCCAGCGCTTTAAGACGTATCGTGGGGACGTGTCTTCAAGTTATGCAAAATATCTTCCACGCATAGAGAAGAGTATTGAGAGTAACCTAATCGAAGTTTTGAAGCGACTCGATGATAGACTAATCGCGCCGGGCATTGGCCGGTACGAAATGGGGCAGATTAAAGACTTTGGGACGATAGCTAATGCTTCGCAAATGGAGGGCGTTCCGATGAGCAAGGTGCACGCCGGTAATCCTGCTCAGAGGGAAGAAGCCGAGAGAGCATTCTTGGATCTCGCCCGGGCCATTCTGGCGCGAACGAAGTTCGACTCAAATATCGAGAGCGGCTGAAATGGCTCTTACTGCGAGCGAACAACGCCTTGTTGAAACACTTGTCAGCCATTATGTGGCCAATCGACAGTTTATCCGTCGTTTCCTTGATGGTCTCCACGCGCATATTTTGGGGTGTATCGCCGAAGGTGGCCCGTTGTTTGAGTTGGTGCACTCCGTCAAGCATCGAATGAAGGATCCAGAACACTTGCGGTTGAAGCTAGTTCGAAAGCTTGAAGAGGCCCGTGCCCGCAACGAGAGCTTTGACGTAAACGAAGAAAACCTGTTTCTTAAGGTTAATGATCTGGCTGGCTATCGTATTCTTCATTTGCATACTCGTCAGGCGGCTAGCATTCACCCTGTTCTTCTTGAGGTTCTTGATCAAGCACAGTTCGATTTGTTTGAAGCCCCTTTTGCCCATATTTGGGACGAAGAGTCGAGGACTTTCTTCGAGGGAGTCGGGATAAAAGCAGAGGTTAACCCCCGGCTTTATTCAAGTGTCCACTATGTTGTGAAGTCACGAAGCAAGAAGGACGTTACTTGCGAGATCCAGGTACGAACGCTAGCTGATGAGATTTGGGGAGAGGTAGACCATAAAATCAATTATCCAGAACCGAACCAAAGCCTCCCGTGTCGCGAGCAGATACGTGTACTCGCGCGAGTCGCATCGAGCTGTAGTCGGTTGGTGGATTCCATTATGTTTACGGACGAGGAATACGCTTCGCGGCGGCCACAAGCAGCCCTTTACCAACCCATTGCCACCGTTGAGACCTCCCCTGGCACGACTGATGATCGGACTGCCGGCCCAGTCTCTGATAGTTCACAACCCGCGACTCCGTCGGGGCCGCGCGAAACCTGATAAAACAGCTGTGCACGAAACTGAGCCTGTATAAGAATCACCCAGCCGTGGTTGGCGAGCGTAGATGTGACCAGGGTTGCCGTCCACTAGAGCCGCACGCACCGTCCCACCCCGCTACAATCGAACAAGCCCAATGTCCACTCCCACCAAAGCGCCCGGCGTGCGTCAGTTCTTCTCCCGCCACGGCGCGCTTTCCAAGTGGCACCCGAATTATGAGTTTCGCTCCGGCCAGCTCGAGATGGCCGAGGCCGTCGAATCCGCCCTCGCCGATCGCAAGCACCTCATGGTCGAGGCCGGCACCGGAACCGGCAAAACGCTCGCCTATCTCGTCCCCGCCATCCTCTCGGGCAAACGCATCATCGTCTCCACCGGCACCAAAAACCTACAGGAACAGCTCTTCTACAAGGACATCCCGTTTCTCCAAAAACATTTCCCGCGCCCGCTCCAGGTCTGCTACATGAAAGGTCGCGGCAATTACGCCTGCCGCCAGAAGATTTACGACGCCGAAAATGAAGCCGTCCTCGACGGTTTCGAGGAAGTCGCCGACTTCCAGATCATCCACCAGTGGGAAAAAACCACCGAGTTCGGCGACCGCGCGGAAATCAAAACGCTGCCCGAATCCAGCTCCGCGTGGACCAAAATCGACGCCCGCCGCGAGCTCTGCTCCGGCCAGAAGTGCCCGCAATTCGACCGCTGCTTCATCACCCTCATGCACCAGCGCGCCGCCCAAAGCGACATCATCATCGTCAACCATCACCTGTTTTTTGCCGACCTCGCCATCAAGGACGACGACATCCCCGGCATCCTGCCCGACTATCACGCCGTGGTCTTCGATGAAGCCCACGAAATCGAGGATGTTGCCGGCCAATACTTCGGCGTGCAGGTGAGCAATTACCGTTTCCAGGAGCTGCGCCGCGATATCGCGCGCGTCTCGCGCCAGAAACAGTTCGGCTCGCCGGAGCTGGACCGCATCACCGAGCGCCTGGAGGAGCTGTCCGAGCTTTTCTTCTCGAAATTCGGAAAAACCGAGGGTCGGACAGGTTTTGAGGGCCGTGCTGCGTTTCTCGACGTGCACTTGCTGCCTTATACAGAACTGCTTTTGGCTCTGGAGCTTACACGATCACATCTGAAGCTCTTGCCGAACCAGCCGGACGAGGTAAATCCGCTCATTCGACGGACCGATGAGTTAATGTCGAGCTTGAAATTTATACTGGAATCCGAAGACAACGACTTCGTTTATTGGATCGAGCGCCGCGGCCGCGGATGTTTCCTCCAGGCCACCCCGGTCGATGTCTCGGCCATCCTGACGGAGCGCCTCTTCGACAAGCTCGAAACCGTGGTTATGACCTCGGCCACGTTAGCCGTATCGGGGACTTTCGAGTTCGCCAAGACGCGCCTCGGCCTGCCCTATGCCCGCACGCTGGTCGTGCCCGGCCATTTCGATTACCGCAAACAGGCCCTGCTCTACGTCCCGTCCCAGCTCCCCGACCCGCGCGACCCGGCGTTCACCAAAATGGCCGCCGAAGAGATCATCCGCCTGCTCGAAGCCAGCCGCGGCCGCGCCTTCGTGCTTTTCACCAGCTATGTGCAAATGCGCCTGGTCTACGATCGCGTTTCGCTGGCCGTCGAGTTCCCCACCTTGATGCAAGGCACCGGCCCGCGCAGCGCGCTGCTCGAAGAATTCCGCGCCACGCCGAACAGTGTGCTTTTCGCTACGGCGTCGTTCTGGCAGGGCGTGGATGTGCCGGGCGAGCAGTTGAGCTGCGTTATCATTGATAAGTTGCCGTTCGCCGTGCCCAGCGACCCGGTGGTGGATGCGCGGCTGCGCAAGATTCGGGAAGCCGGTGGAAACCCGTTCTACGATTACCAGGTTCCGCAAGCCGCCATCGCATTGAAGCAAGGGTTTGGCAGGCTGATTCGCAGCCGGTCGGACCGCGGCGTCCTGGTCCTGCTGGATAATCGCATCACGAAGCAGCGTTACGGTCAGGTGTTTTTTGACAGCCTGCCCGATTACGGGTTCACCACCAACATTGACGACGTGGAGAAGTTTTTCGATGTTTGAAGTTTCGGTTGAAGAGACATTCGCGGCGGGGCACGCCCTGCGCAACTATCGCGGCAAGTGCGAAAACGTGCACGGCCACAACTACAGAGTGCAGGTGACGGTGGAAGGCGAAGAGCTGAACTCCATCGGCCTGTTGGTCGATTTCGGTGACATCAAGAAGCTGATCCGCGCCATCGTCGGCCGCCTGGATCATCAGTTCCTGAACGATCTCGCCCCGTTTGACGCCATCAACCCGTCGGCGGAGAACATGGCCCGGTATTTTTACGACGAGATCACCAGCGGCCTTTCAACTCCTGGTCCGCGCATCCGTGAAGTGAAGATCTGGGAAACCGACATCACTTCCGCCACCTACCGGCCGCCTATTCCTGCCAGTAGCTGACCAGCAGCCCTTCGCCCGCCACATCCATATCGATGTAGTAGCTCGAAATGTTCAGAACATCGGAATCCTGCTGGGATTCGATGAGAAAAGCATCGGAAATGCCCCCGGCGGCATTCGGCCAGAGCACGCGAATCACGTTCGCCAGGGTAGCGCGCACCATGCCGCTCTTCCCGATGTAGCCCTTCCCCGTAAGGCCGGGAATCACCTGAAACAGGATCTTGGCAGCGCGCACGGTCGGGTCAGCCGAAAGGGGCACCGGCGTGCCGGGCGTGGCCACATTCACTCGCCCCAAAGCGGTAAAGGTCATCAGGACTCCTCACCCGCATGTTAACCGGACGGGGTTCCAGGCCCCGTGACACACTGCGCGTAAGTGGCTGTCCTTTGAACGGAAAAAGCTAACGTGAAACTGGTGACCGGACCGCTCAGCGCCCGAAGTAGGCTGCGTTTTTGGGCGTGAATTCCGCCCACTTTGCCGGGAGGTCATCCAGGGCGAAAATGGCCGAAACCGGGCAAACCGGGACGCAGGCGCCGCAGTCGATGCACTCCACCGGGTCGATGTACAGCATCTCCGCCGTAGCGAAATTCGGCTCATCTTTCTTCGGGTGGATGCAGTCCACCGGGCAGGCATCGACGCATGCCGTGTCCTTCGTGCCAATGCAGGGTTCCGCGATAATGTATGCCATATATGTTTTCCCGTGAAGCATATAGATAACACAAGGTTGGGGAAAACACAAACTGGGCGAGGACCCTGGAAAACTGGGGGTGTAGGTGGCGTCCCCGAGAACGATTTTTGCGCCCATTCCGGCCGTACCCGGTTTGCAGCCCTGGCTATTTGCTGACGGCTGGCCTGCGAGAATTGCGTCTGTCCCCTTTTTCTCCCCTTTTCACTCGTCCACTCGCACACCGTAAGGGGCTGGCTGACTTTCGAGTCTGCAAGCAACGGAAGTACCAACAAGATCCAAGTCAACGATGGCATATGCATAACTGTCTCCTACGGATGACCGCCAGGTGGCATTTTGAAGCAGTTCTCAAAGACAGTATCAGTGTTGCTGTTGCTTACATCAGACGGATCCGGTGTCACGATACTTGACCTGCCTAAACCGGTAACGATATTAAACACATATCCAAGCTCATGGATGAGGGTCATGGCACGATATATATTTCTGAGTTGCGCTGCTTGTCGAATTTCCGATGTGGAACTTGTCTGGGTATCCACCAAACCATGGGGCGCTTCGATCGCTGTTAATCGTGATCGTCGCGCCGGTGAACATGCTCGTACCCTGAGGCGTTGTTCTGCGATGGAGGGCCAAGATTTCCCGAAGTAATGCTGCCCCGACCGGCGTTCCCAGAAATTAAATCAGAGAGCACCTTAATCGGGTCAGCGCCGGAGAATAGGCCTGCACAGTCCTTTCCTTTCAGCGCTTCGATGGCCGTCTCCCCAGCGGAGGTCAAGCCGGTGAGATCGACCGCGTGACCACCGGCACCGCCGGGCTTTCCAGGCCCAGGGTCGTACCCTCCGCCCCCTGGGTTTGGACCACTGGGATTGTAGTACGCGAGTCAGCCTGGGGCCGAGCCATTTGTGCGGCAGATGGAGCGCACATTGTCTCGGGCATTGGCGCCACAGAAAGGCGGCCGGCCGCGGAAACAGGTTCCTGATGCGACGCAGGAGCTATTCGACTTCGCGTTCACCGAGGGAGTAGAAAAACGGGCAGTCTGTCCCCGGATTTCCTTGTCCCCGGATTTCCCCCGTCCGGATTTCCCCCCTTTTTCCTTGTCCCCTCTTCCCCATAATTGAAGCGGAGTAATTGCCACTCCCCAACGCGTCATAAAACGGATGATGGGACGAAGGGACAAAAGAAGCGTGACAGTGCCTACTCGCGCGAAGAGGCGCTCCTCAATTCACCGTCGGCTTGCCCGGGCGGACGACAATTGTGAAAGACAGGGGCGGCCGAAAAATTATTTTCGGAGGAACAACCTCATAAGTTCGCTCGCCTTCGAGTTTATATTCAAACGTCATCCTAACTTTTCGCCCCGCGCACGCTACTGCAAATTTCGACTGTCTGAGATATACCCCGACCTCTGCCTTCAGACCATACGTCGGCCCATCCAAATCGAGCCGCGATAACCCGCCATCTTCACCAATCGTGACGTCAGCGGTGACGATTCCACCGACGGCCGAGTTCCTCGAGAACACGTTGGACGTGGGCAACACCAGCGAACTGACGCACCGACTGAGATCTTCGGCGAATGCACTACCGACGTAGGCAATGAAGAAGACCAGGCTAGTTAATAGGCGGTATCGCCGCATTGAGCGTCTTTGAACACTTATCCCATAATAGATCATTATTGCTCATCTCTTTTTTTATGTCGGTCCCGTATTGATTACCTTCCTCCACGAAGCCAACTGCTTTCAGCTCATGAGCTATCTCATGGAGCAGAATGAAAATTTGACCGCTGGTGTCCCCTGCTTGTAGCCTGTTCATGTCGGCTGCGTGCGTGTCAGCGTAGCCTATGGTCGCGCGCCCGTTGAAGAAAGCTCCGTTTGGGTTGATTGTAATCTCGTATCCGGAACCAATCGGACCTTGCTGGGCGTTGACTCCTTTGGGCAAGGGACCAGGACCTATCATCGGACCCAGGGCATCCATGAACTTCTTGTATGTCGGGAGATCCATTCTTGAACTCAAAAATGCAGTGCAATCTTTATCCTTGCCCAAGAGCCCCCTCAACCGCGCATAGCTAGTTTGGATCGTCTTGATCTGTTGTTCTCGTTGCGTACTTGCGCCTCCACCTGCACCTCCTAGCAAAAACCCAAATCCATTCTTTACCAGAAACATGGGGTTGTAAAAGTCCGAGTGGCGGAAGGGTCATTGTTATTCACAGGGTCGCCAAGTACATAGGCGTACTTGTTGAAGCTCCCTGGGTCTGCTGGATTCATGCTTCTGTTCGATGGGTCCGCCGACATGAACCTGCCCTGTGCGCTCGAATAGTAGCGGTTCCGTGCGTAATCGAGGCCGCTCGTGCCGTCGCGGTAGTACGTCGCGAAGCGGTCCTGGTCGACATTGCCCGGGGTCTGCGCGTCCCCGTACGGATAATAGCCCCCCTGATCCCACCACGATCCCAGCGGGTCCTGAGTCTCAAGATGCGAGCTGTTTGCAGCCCTGCCTATTTGCGGACGACGCCTGCTGAGCCGAGAATTGCGTCTGTCCCCTTTTCCCCCATTAACTTAACGGTGAACTCAACCGGAATGTCCATTTCGGTCAGAAGCCGTAATGCGCGGGAGGTGATGGTGGAGGTATCCTGGTCGCGTTGCGTGGTGAAGCTACAACTAACAATGGGCCGGCAAGTTGCGGTCGCCTTCAGTTCGCGGATTGTATCCGAGTGCTGCGAAATGAAGCTGTCAATCCATCTGAAGTGCGCATCAAGTCCCTGAGTCGAATCGACTGGTGCGTTGATGACAAGGGATTTCGCGCCGCGCTTTTCGCCCGCCGGTTCCCAGCCGCCGGAACCTACTTGGACGGCAGCAGCCTCCAGGCGGGTGGCGGCGCCCGCCGGACCTAGCTCGGCGTCCAGGTCGAAACGGAGGGAGGCTTCAGAGTATGCTCGATCTGAGGTTTGGGCCGCCTCTGGCGTCTGCCCCCCCGCCACGCCGCTCTCCCGGTGCTCCAAGTCGAAATCCGAGTAACCAGTAAAGACCAAACTCAGATCAAGTGTTAGGTCGAGTTCGACAAAGAGTTTCAGCGCTTCTGAAGACAACACAAACCTTCGAGAATCACCGTCAATGCTGATTCCACAATAGATTGACACTTCGCCCTTATGCATCCACGCGCGCAAGAACTCGTAAGCTGGCATCAGCGCCGCCCTCAGCCATCTTAGGTGCGAGTCGAGTGCTTCGCTCTTTGGAAGTGGCGCCTCCAACATCCAAACGTCTTGCTGAACTGGTCTTCCGGTAGGCCTAATATCACCGGCCCGGCGTACCTCGGATGGCGGCCGGCCTGCTGCTCGCGTGACGGCATCGAAATCCAAGCACTCCCCAAAGATGCGGGCCACTGCGTAGACTGGTTCGGGGTTGTGATCGTTATGCATGATAAATGATCAGTTCTGAGGTATGCACCCGGGAATTTTCGGCAAGCTCTTTGCGATATTCTCAATATCTTGCCGGCTCAGATCTCCCTGTCTCCCCTTTGGTCCTCCCATCTTTTCGGCATGTATCGCTGCTCCCAGTTGTCGGCGATCAACACAGTATTTTCGGGCTATGTAGTCGATAAGCCGCTGCTCCACTTGTGACATTAGCACCGGGCCAAGCCAGGTCCCAAGCTCATATGCCCCATATATGGCGACACCGGAAATAATGACACCGCCAACTATGACAACCGCGATTGGGCATACTCCGCTACCGATGCAGATCCCAGCGATTGGGATAGCAATGGACCCGGATGCTCCCCAGGGCAGACTTCCCACATACGCGTTGTAAGCCTCGGTCATATCGGGCGACATGTTTCCCATGTTCGATCCAGTGTTGACCTGTCCCCCTTGCGAATTCGCTACAGTCGAATATGGGTCGGTGTTTGTCGGCACTGAGGCGTCATAAGTTGGGCCACCACCACCGGACATGTAGCAACCTTCGCCCATCCACCGGCCATCGGGCCCGCAATATGGGTCCAAACCACTCGGATCGTTTATGTTGACCGGATCATCCCCAACATATGCATATCGGTTAAGACTTCTCGGGCTTTCCAGCGTCATGCTGCCGCGGTACGGGTCCGCCGACATAAACCTGCCCACGGTGCTCGAATAGTAGCGGTTGCGCGCGTAATCCAGCAGGCTGGTACCGTCGCGGTAGTACGTCGCGAATCTGTCCTGGTCGTTGAAGCCTGCAGTCTGCGCTTCCCCGTACGGATAATAGCCCCCGTGGTCGGGGACCGATCCCAGCCGGTCCTGCCCTTCGTTCACCACCCGCGCTCCGAAGTATATGCTCCGCCGCAGCGTGGTGAACACGCCCGTCCCGTAGCTGAACCTCCCCAGCTTCTCGCCCCGCGCTCCGTAGAAATAGACCTCCTCGGGTCCGCTCGGCGGCTTCTTCCACACCCGCATGTTGTCCGGCCCATACGAATAATACTCCGTCCCGCCCGAGGTCGGCACATACGTCGCCATACGGTTCTGCACGTCGTACGTGGCGTAAAGGAATCCCGGCCCCGACGTCAGGTTTCCAGTGGCGTCGTAGCCGTAGCCCGACGAGGTCGAGAGCCGGTTGGTCGCCGCATTCACGAGCACGTGCAGCGCCGGCGCCGCGCCCGAGGTGGGTGTCTTATCCGTGAGGTTGCCGAAGACAAGGGGCGTGGCGCGGATGGCAGGTGGCGCACGGAAGCCCGTGTGTTGCGCCCACTCCTGCCGTACCGCACACTGTAGAGTGATGCCCGCCAAAGTACGCAAGGCCGTCTTCCCTGCCGCGGGGCTGGGGACTCGCTTCCTGCCCGCCACCAAAGCGCAACCCAAAGAAATGCTGCCGCTGGTGGATAAACCGCTCATTCAGTACGGCGTCGAGGAGGCCCTGCATTCGGGCATTCAGAACATCATCATCGTGACCGGGCGAGGCAAGTCGGCCATCGAGGATCATTTCGACGTGAGCTTCGAGTTGGAATACCAATTGGAGAGCCACAACAAGAAAGATCTGCTGGCTATTGTGCGCAACGTGTCGGACATGATCGACGTTTCCTACATCCGGCAAAAGGAGGCGCTGGGTCTGGGACACGCCGTGCTGCGCGCCCGCGAACTGGTGGGCCCTGAACCATTTGCCGTGGTGCTGGCCGATGACGTGATCGACGCCGAGACGCCTTGTTTGCGCCAGTTGCTCGATATTTACGAATTTTTCAGCGCGCCGGTGCTGGCAGTGATGGAAGTGCCGCGCGAAAACATTTCGGCGTATGGCGTGGTGGATGCCGAGCCGGTCAGCCACAACGGGAGGAAGGACCGCGTCTTTCGCATCCGGGACCTGGTCGAGAAGCCCAAGGCGTCGGAGGCTCCGTCGAACCTCGCCATCATCGGGCGCTACGTGCTGACGCACGAGATCTTCGATTCGATCCAGGCCATCGAGCCCGGCGCCGGTGCGGAAATTCAGCTCACCGATGCGCTCAAGCACCTTCTGCACAATCGGCCCATTTATGCCTATCGCTTCGAGGGCAACCGCTACGATGCGGGCGACAAGCTAGGTTTCCTGAAGGCCACGGTCGAGTTCGCGCTGCAACGCCACGATCTGGGCGCCGCGTTTCGCGAATATCTGAAAAGTTTGCAATTATAGTTAGCTTGACCACCACAGACGCGAGCGCCTTGGCCGCGCTCATCCTTGACAGCGCCGCTAATCAGCCGCTCACGAACGAGTTGCGCGCACGCCTCGCAGAGCGCGCTACAGATTTGAAACTTGACGGGATACGCCCGCTGTTCCCGTCGCTGGAGCGCGATCCCGCTGATCCGGCGGCCTATTATGTGGCGTCGGACGGTGCGGCGCCTCAGCTTTTGCATGTTTCACGAGCGGGCGTGCAAGCGCGGCCTTTCGCTCCAACCGATCGGGAGAGCGTCCGCTGGTTCGCAGAGAAAGTGAATCGCGCCTTCCTTCCCCGCCCTCAGCGCGCGCTGGCCGCGATTGCCGTTGGAAACCGACATCCGGAAATCAGTTTGCCGGCGGCGTTTCAGGCGTTCCGGGAAATTCTCGCAAAGCGCGGGCTGAATCTGGCATCGACGGTACAACTTTCCGCCACGCGCGAGATGACCACCGATGACGCGATTGCGGCGCGCGACGGAGAAAATCCGACAGTCGCCGGCCACACGCGCGTTTCCATCCGGCACCTCTACCACGCGGGTCTGTGGGCCGCGATTCGCACGGGCTGGCGCGAAGGCTACAACGCCGAGGCCGATCATTTCATCGTGACGGGGAGCAATGCAAACGAGATTGCGCGCTCGGTGGAGGCGGCGAAAGAAGCTATCCGTCACGCGGCCGGGTATACCAAGTTCACCACCGATACGTCGCGCTTGTTCATCCTGGACGCCGACACGCGCCACCCGGCGGCATGGGTTGACAGCGTGGTGGCCGAGAGATTCGAGGCTATTTTTTCCGCCGACGAGCGCGCGTGGATTGTGGGCGAGTTCGTACGGCGTGTTGATGTGGAGGGCGCTGCTTACTATTTTACGATGGCGAAGGTGATGCGCCTGGCGGTCAAATTTGGCGAAAGCCTCAAGCTGAATGAGGAGCTATTCGATTTCATCCGCCAGGAAAAATCCGGTGAGCCGTTTGATTTCGAGCCGTCGATTGACGAAGCGGAAACGCTGACCACTCCCCAAGAGCTGTACTTCTACATGCGCTGGCTGAAGCTCCGGGGGCGGCCGGCGCAACTGGTTCCACCCAACCTGGGCTTCAAGAAGCGCCAGGCGTATCCGGTTGCCATGGAGACAGCGCCTGCGACCGGAGTCGGGCTGAGCGACTACGTGCATCACAAAATGTGGCCTGAGCTAGAGCCGCGCGTGACGGCGGAGTTTGCGGGCCGGCCGGTGGATGAACTGGCCCACCGCGTGCGTGAGCTGGCCAGGGTGGCGCGGCACTTCGATGGCACGCTGAGCATTCACTCCGGCAGTGGCAAGCAGGCCGAAGTGCTGGAATCCATCGGCCGGGCGACGGCGGGCCGCGTGAATTACAAGATCTCGGGAGAATTGCAACTGCAGTTGTTCGATGTGCTATCGGAACAGCCGGCTGCGTCACCTTGGCGCGCGCTTTATGAACGGATGGTTCAACGGTGCAATGAGTTTGCCGCGCGCGGCGCTTTCGGGGCGGAAAGCGAGCTGGCGGAAACCTATCGCGCGATGGGACGCGGTTCGTATCTGGGCGACGCGGCGCGCGGTCGCGTGGATGGCAATTTGTTTCTAGTCTTCTGGCTCGGCAACCTGGTGGGAAGCCGCGACGTTCATTCGCCCGATGGCGATCGGCGATTTTTCAAAGAGAAGCTGGATGAGCTGCCGGGCGATTTGCTGGCTGAAGTGCAGAAGAGGAACGCGCGGTATATTGTCTGGCTGGCGGAGCATTTGATGGTTTAGAGCAACTGCTCCATGCCGTAGCGGATCGGTTACCGTCAGTTGCCAAGCCACGATCGGGAACAGTGAAATGGGGAAAGGCAGGGACAAACGGCGGCGCAAGGCGAAGCGCGGGGAGGAAGTTCGCGCGGCCAGAATTCACCCGTTGGGTGAATCCTTTGGACCTTCTGACCCGCACACCAACGTTCTTGCGCAGCTCAAGCCGAGGCCGTCTCTCCGGTCAGGTGCAATCGCCCTTCCTGAGCCGGACGAGCCTGACCTTCTTCATCCTGAAGCGATAAGCACCAAATTTCCAACGTAGCCCTAGTGGTCGTAGGCTGATAACTCCATGCAACTCGAAAACAAAGTCGCCATCGTCACCGGTGGCAGCCGCGGAATAGGCAAGGCCATCGCCGGAGCATTCGCGCGCGAAGGGGCGACTGCCGTCATCTGCGGCCGCAAACCGGAGACTCTCGACGCCGTGGCGCGCGAACTCGGCAGCCGCGTGGTCCCGCACGCCTGCCATGTGGGCAAGCCGGAAGATCTGTCGCGTCTGATGGACCGCGTCACGCGCGACTTCGGGCACATTGACATTCTGGTGAACAACGCCGCGACCAACGTGGCGCAAGGTCCGTGTCTAGAGATCGACGACGGGCAGTTCGACAAGATGATCGAGGTGAACCTCAAGAGCGCGTTCCGTCTGATCCGCCTGGTCGCGCCCGGTATGTGCCAGCGCGGCTTCGGCTCGATCATCAACATTTCTTCCATCTCCGGGCTGCGCGTGCAGGCCGAAGGCATGATGTACAGCACAACGAAAGCCGCGTTGATCATGATGACCAAGTGCTATGCGCTCGAGCTCGGACCGAAAGGTGTGCGCGTGAATGCCATCGCGCCCGGCCTGATTCAAACCGTGCTCAGCGAGTATTACTGGAAGGATGAAGCGCGCCTGGCGGAGCGTCTGGAAAGGCAACCGATCAAACATCTCGGGCAACCCGCGGAGATCGCCGAGATCGCGGTCATGCTGGCGAGCGATAAGGCGTCATATTTGACTGGGCAGGTGCTCACGGTGGACGGAGGGGCGACGCTGGTGTGAGGGGTGCCGCCGTTCATCAGTCGTATTTGTTCTGGTGTCAGCGCATGAAATGAGAGGCGGTTCCTGCCGGATGCTCACTGCCCGATCTCAGCCCGGAGTGTCACCGTCGCGCTAACTTCGATAAGGCCAACCTCCACTGGAGTAGCTGGGGCCGGCCCCGGAGGCGGTGGGGGAGGCGCCTTTTTGGCCATGCCAAAGCTCTCTTCGGACATGGCCTCCTCGGCCGACAGTACCCGTACTACCCTCAGCCCAAGTCCCGCGGCGATTGCTTCAGCGCTTGCCTTTGCCTCTTCTGCGGCCTCTCGCAGGGCTTGCCCGCGCACTAAGCGGGAATTCTTCAGCCTATATTGCACCTTCTGGATACTGTTCGCTCCCGACTGGGTTGCGCCGTCAATCACCTTGCTCACTTGCGTCAAATCATCAAGGGTCACCTCCACAATATTGTTCGCAACGTACCCAGTGATTGCTGCCGCTGCCCCCGGTTTTGGGTACTGGTAATTGGGCCGCACCGAATAACTCGTTGTCTTTAGCCGGTTGCTTCCACCTAGCAGCTTGTGAAGGTCCGCCAGGACTGCGTCGGTCTGCCTCGCATTCTGTGCCGCCACAGCCATAGCTGTCGGCCCCTGCGTGACCACTCCGATCTCGACCACTGCTTGGTCGGGCTTCGCCGACACTGTCGCTTCACCTGTTGCCTGCACATAAGGCTTGTCCACTGCGTGCAGAGCGGCGTCTATTGAAACTCGCTGTCCCTGTGCCGGAAGTGACCAGGCCCATACCAGCGCAATCAAACTTATTGGCAGAACTCGACTGTTCACGCCATCAGCATAACCGCGCTCAGGCTTGAAGTAAAATGTCGGGACCTTCGGCGATACCACGTGCCAGGAATAAAGACAGGTGGCGGCGGTAGCGCGATCAAGATCCATCGTCGCCTGCGTGGACTCCGCGATGCTAACCTGAAATTGATGCGCGGGTTCCGGTTGGCAGCCCTGTTCGCGGGCTCACTCTTAATTGTTTCGGGGCAGGTCATCGGCGATGTGCGCGAGGCCATCGCGATGCACGATTTCGCGCGGGGCGACAAGTACATCCAGAATTATCGCGCGAAGAATGGGGTCACGCCGGAATGG
>Ga0310810_10000236_pt1 | contig 56204 bp, 42 predicted proteins | sample NCmetagenome_FD_207641 | JGI IMG/M metagenome (GOLD analysis project Ga0310810, IMG submission 207641) | Soil microbial communities from experimental microcosm in Duke University, North Carolina, United States - NC | ecosystem: Engineered > Artificial ecosystem > Soil microcosm > Unclassified ...
AATTCGTGATCGGCTACGGCATGGACGCCGATGAACGCTATCGCAATCTGCCCTACGTGGGCGTCGTCGAGGAGGCGTGATTCGTGAACAATCTGCGACGTGACTCGGGTTCGGGATCGGACGACGGCCGCGATCGTGACGGCCGGCGGGGATCCTCGCGTGGCGGCGGTTCGCGCCGCCCGCCGACCCCGGCTCCCCCTGGCCGGCCCTTCCGCACGCTCGCGTTCTGGGCGTTCGTGGTGCTGCTCGCCGTCATCACGGTGCGCATCTACCAGGGCAATTTCATGGCGCCGCAGCGCGTCGAGATCTCGTACACACGCTTCATCCAGGAAGTCGACCGCGGCAATCTCGCGAACCTGCAGATCATCGAGCGCTCGGTCACCGGCGATCTGAAGGCCGAGTCGTCGCTGCGCGTCAACAATCACGACATCCCATTCAAGTCGTTCCGCGCGAACATCGTGGGCGACGGCGCCGATCTGCCGGACCGGGTGTGGAAGACGAACCCGGGCATCGAGGTCGAAGTGCGCAACGCCGGCCTCAACTGGATCTCCGTGCTGCTCGGCTGGGGTCCGCTCGTGCTCCTGTTCGCGGCGTCGATGTTCCTGATGCGCCAGATGCAGGCCAGCGGCAGCGCCGCGCTCAAGTTCGGCAAGACGAAGGCCAAGGTGCTGCTCGAGACGTCGCCTAAGGTCACGTTCAAGGACGTGGCCGGCTGCGACGAGGCCAAGCAGGAACTGCAGGAGATCATCGAGTTCCTGAAGGAGCCGCAGAAGTTCCAGCGCCTGGGCGGCAGGATCCCGAAGGGCGCGCTGCTGCTCGGGCCCCCGGGCTCGGGCAAGACGCTGCTCGCGAAGGCGGTGGCCGGCGAGGCCGGCGTGCCGTTCTTCTCGATGAGCGGCAGCGATTTCGTGGAGATGTTCGTCGGCGTCGGCGCGTCGCGCGTGCGCGACCTGTTCGAGCAGGGCAAGCGCAACGCGCCGTGCATCCTGTTCATCGACGAGATCGACGCCGTCGGCCGCCACCGCGGCGCCGGCCTGGGCGGCGGCCACGACGAGCGCGAACAGACGCTGAACCAGCTGCTCGTCGAGATGGACGGCTTCGATTCCAACGAGGGCGTCATCATGATCGCGGCCACGAACCGGCCCGACGTGCTCGACCCCGCGCTCACGCGTCCCGGCCGCTTCGACCGCCAGATCGTCGTCGACTGGCCGGACGTGCGCGGTCGCGAGGGCATCCTCAAGGTGCACAGCCGGCGCATTCCGCTGGCCGACGACGTCGACCTGCAACAGATCGCCAAGTCGACGCCGGGCATGGCGGGCGCCGACCTGGCGAACCTGGTGAACGAGGCGGCGCTGCTGGCCGCGCGACGCAATCACAAGAAGGTTTCGCTGCGCGATTTCGAGGACGCGAAGGACAAGGTGCAGCTCGGCATGGAGCGCAAGAGCCTGGTCATGACCGAGGAGGAACGGCGCAGCACGGCGTTCCACGAAGCCGGTCACGCGCTGATCGCGGCGCTGCTGCCCGGGTCCGATCCGGTCGACAAGATCACGATCATCCCGCGCGGTCGCGCGCTCGGCATCACGTCGTACTTCCCGGCCGAGGAACGCTACTCGCGCTCCAAGGACGATCTGCTGCTGCGCCTGGCCGCGATGATGGGCGGGCGCGCCGCGGAGTTCCTGGTGTTCAAGCACCTGACGACCGGCGCGGCGAACGACATCGAGAAGGCGACCGGCCTCGCGCGGCGCATGGTGTGCGAGCTCGGCATGAGCGACCGGCTGGGGCCGCTCACGTTCGGCAAGAAGGAAGAGATGGTCTTCCTCGGCAAGGAGATCTCGAGCCAGAAGGACTACAGCGAGCAGACCGCGGTCACGATCGACGAGGAAGTGCGCGCGCTCGTCGAGGGCGCGTACAACCACGCCGTCGAACTGCTGCGCGACAATCTCGACAAGCTGAACCTGATCGCGAACGCGCTGCTCGAGCGCGAGGTGCTGGACGGCGACGAGATGCATCGCCTGCTGAGGGGCGAGACGCTGCCGCCGCTGCTCCCCGCCGAGGGCGAAGCGACGGAAGCCGCGCGCGTCGCCGAGACGCCGAGCGAGCGCGAGGAAACGGCCGCGCCGCTGGAATCGTTCCCCGCGCCGCGGCCGGCGGGCGCGTAGCGACGGCCTCCCAAGTTCCAGAAGTTCCCGATTCGGGCGCCGTCGCCACACCGGACGGCGCCCGAATTTCTTGTCGTCGCGCGCCCGGCGCTGACGACTGCGTGACAGGGACGCCGCGGCCGCACCCGTTTTTCGCCGCGCTCGGCGCTGTCCGCCACCGCGCTTCGACTCTTGACCGCGGCCTTGCAACTTTTGGGGGCCTGGCGGCGTCTATATACGCGTCACGTAACTGCGAACGCGTGACGTGCGACCAACCAACCAGTCGCAAGTCTTCCAAGACAGGGGGGACCCGGAGAGGGCAAGCTCCGGGGCCACAAGATGCGCCCGGCTCCCCGCCGGGCGCTCTTGCTTGTGGGCGGAACGCGCTCCGCGTTACGAGCGGCTGAACGAAGCGAAGCGAGCGCGACGCGACGGGCGCGCGTCAGCGCCCGGGGCCGGTGAACGCGCCGCCTTCGGCCGCGAGCTTCACGAGCCGCTTCGCGGGCGAGAAGCGTTCGCCCTTCTCCGCGCGCAGCGCGTTCAGACGCGCTTCGATCTTCGAAAGTCCGAGCGCGTCCGCATGGCGCATGAGCCCGCCGCGGAACGGCGGGAAGCCGGCGCCGAAGATCATCGCCACGTCGAGCATGCCAGCGTCCGGGACGACCGACTCCTCGAGACAGCGCGCGCCCTCGTTGATCATGGCCAGCACCATGCGCTCGCTCAGCAGTTCGGGGCTCTGCGCGCGACGCACGCGCGTGCGCCCGAGCAGCGCGCGCAGCGCGGGGTCCGCGGTGCGCTGGCGCCCGCGATGGCGATAGAAGCCGAGCCCGCTCTTCCTGCCGAGGCGTCCGGCGGCGAGCAGCTTCTCGATGGCCGGCGCCGCCGACATGCGATCGGGAAACGCGCGCGTCAGCACGGCGGCCACTTTCGCGGCCACGTCGAGCCCGACTTCGTCCAGCACCTCGAACGGCCCCATCGGCATGCCGAACGCCTTCATCGACGCGTCGATCTCGACGAGCGGATAACCGTCCTCGAGCAGGTGCATGGCCTCGCGGAGGTACGGCATCAGGATGCGATTCACGACGAAGCCCGGCGAGTCGGCGACGACGACCGGCGTCTTGCCCAGGCGCCGCGCCAGCGCGACCGCGGTGAGCACGGTGCCGGGGGACGTCTGCCGGCCGCGCACGATCTCGACGAGCGGCATGCGATGCACCGGATTGAAGAAGTGGAATCCGCAGAAGCGCTCCGGGTGCTCGAGCCCCTCGGCCAGCGCGCTCACCGACAGCGACGACGTGTTCGTGGCCAGCACCGCCCCGGCGCCGATGCGCACTTCCAGCTCGGCGAGGACGCGGCGCTTGATGTCGAGGTCCTCGACGACCGCTTCGATCGCGAAGTCGACGCGCTTGAAGCCGCTGAGGTCCAGCGTCGGCAGGATGCGCGCGAGCTGCGCGTCGCGCTCGGCGCGGGGCACGCGGCGCTTGCGCGAGCGTTCGGCCACGCGCTCGTGCACCGTCTGCATCGCGCGCGTCAGCGACGCCGGTTGCACGTCGCGCAGCCGCACCTGAATCCCGTTGCGGCTGGCCAGCTCGGCGATGCCGCCGCCCATGACGCCGGCGCCGACCACGGCCAGGCGCTCGACGGCCGCCGGCTTGAGCGCGGCGTCGATGCCCGGCGGATCCTTCTTCGCGCGCTCCTGCGACTGGAAGATGCGCACCAGGTTCTTGCACACCGGCGACACGACGAGGTCGCTGGCCCAGCGCGCCTCGAGCTCGAGCGCTTCGGGGAGCGGCTTGCCTTGCACCAGCTGCATGACGCGGATCGCCGCGGGCGGCGCCGGGTAGTGTCCCTGCGTGCGTGCCTTCGTCATGGCCTGGGCGCGCTGGAACACGAGCGAGCGGCCCAGCGAGTTGCCCTCCAGCGCCCACGCCATGAAGCCGCGCGGCCGGTACGCGTCGCGGCGCCGCGCGGGCGGGCGCTTCGCGATCTCGGCGAGGTGCGCCTCGGCGCGCTCGATCAGCCAGGCCTGCGGCACCGAGCGCGCGACCAGCCCCATCTTCTCGGCGCGGCGCGCGTCCACGTTGCGGGCGGTCAGGATGAGATCGAGCGCGGTCGGGATGCCGACGAGGCGGGGCAGGCGCGTGGTGCCGCCGAAACCCGGGAAGATGCCGAGCAGCGTCTCGGGCAGGCCGATCTGCGCCGTCTCCTCGGCGGCGACGCGCGAGTCGCAGGCCAGCGCCAGCTCCGTGCCTCCCCCTAGGCACACGCCGTCGATGGCGGCGACGCTCGGCGCCTGGAGCGCGCCCAGGCGCAGGAACGTGACGTGCGCGCGGCGGATCAGGCGCAGCACGGCCTCGCGATCGGTGAGCGCGCCGATCGCGTCGATGTCGGCGCCGGCGATGAAGCCCGACCGCTTGCCGCTGCGCAGCACGACGCCCGAAAGCGCGGGCTCGGCCTCCAGGACGGCGAGCGCGATCTCGAGGTCGGCCAGCGCGCGCTCGTCGAGCACGTTCACCTTGCGCGCCGGGTCGTCCATCACCAGGTGCGCGAGGCCGGGCTTCGGCCACTCGACGCGGAACGCGCCGCTCATCGTTCCACCACGAACGCCGCGCCCTGCCCGCCGCCCACGCACAGGCTGGCGATGCCGCGCTTGAGCCCCCGCCGGCGCAGTTCGAGCAGCAGCGTGAGCAGCAGTCGCGCGCCGCTCGCCCCGACGGGATGGCCGAGCGCGATGGCGCCGCCGTTCACGTTCAGCTTCTCGAGCGGGATCTCGCCGAGCGCGTGCTCGCGGTGCAGCGAGTCGCGCGCGAAGTCCGCGCTCTGCGACGCCGCGAGGCAGGCCAGCACCTGCGCGGCGAACGCTTCGTTGATCTCGATCAGCTCCATGTCGTCGAGCGTCAGCGCCGCCTCCCCGAGCGCGCGCGCCATGGCGTACACCGGTCCCAGCCCCATGCGCTTCGGCGACAGTCCGGCGAACGCGAACGACACGATGCGCCCGAGCGGCGGCGTGGGCCACGCCGCGGCCGTCGCGTCGTCGCCGACGAGCAGCGCGACGGCGCCGTCCGTCACCGGGCAGCTGTTGCCCACGGTCACCGTGCCGTTCTTGCGATCGAAGAACGGCTTGAGCTTGGCCAGGGCTTCCAGCGTCTGCCCCTCGCGCGGGCCGACGTCGTCGGCCACCATCGCGGACGCGGGCGCGGGGAACACCGGCACGATCTCCTCGCGCAGCCGGTCGCGCGCCGCGACGGTCTTCTGATGGCTGGTCAGGGCGAACGCGTCCTGGGCTTCGCGCGTCAGGCGCCAGTCGCGGGCCAGGACTTCCGCGGTCTGCCCCATGTTCAGCCCGCACACCGGATCGGTGAGCCCTTCCATCAGCGAGATGCGCGGGCGCAGGAGCGCCGGCTTGAAGCGCGCGAACGCCGCGAGCTTGGCGAGCGGCGTCTTCGCGCGCATCAGGCCCTCGAGCCACACGCCGTACTCGACCGGGTACTGGAGCGGGATCATGCTCATCGATTCCATGCCGCCGGCCAGAACGAGACGCGCGGCGCCGGCGCGCACGCGCAGCGCGGCGTCGGCCACGGATTCCATGCCGGACGCGCAGTTGCGGTGCACGGTGAAGCCGGGCACGGACTCGGGCACGCCGGCGCGCAGCGCGGCGACGCGCGCCACGTTCGCGGCTTCGGCGGGTTGCGCGCAGTTGCCGAGGATCACTTCGTCGAGACGCGCGGGATCCAGCTCCTGGCGGGCCAGCAGCTCGCCGACCGCGATGCGCCCCAGCTCGTAGACCGGCGTGCGCGCGAACGCGGTGCCGGCCTTCGCGAACGGCGTGCGCACGCCGGCCAGGATCCACGCCGCGTTCGAGGTGGCCACGCTCAACTCTTCGGCAGGCGCGCGAGCAGCTGGCGTGCCTCCGCCTGGTACAGGGCATCGCGCGGGTTGCTCGTCGGCGCGAGGGTGACGGCCTTTTCCAGTTCGCGCCGCGCGTCCGCCCAGCGCTTGAGCATGCGATACGTCCGGCCCAGTTCCAGGCGATGGTTCACGTAGTCGGGCTCGAGCTGGACCGCGCGCTCGAGCTCGCGCACCGCGTTGTCCATCGACGCGCCCTCGGGCACGCCGCCGAGGACGGTGTTCGCGGCCGCGCGCTCCATGAAATTGAGGCTCGCCACCTCGCGGTTCCACACCGCCAGCACGTGATGCGCGCGCCCGATGTTCGGGTCGATGGCCAGGCCGCGATCGGCCTCGGACTTGATCTCGCGGGCCAGCGCCAGCTTCCCGCGCGGGCCCTCCTTCAGCGCCTGGCGGCCGAGCGCGACGGCCAGCCACACGTGGCCCTGGGCGCTGTCGGGCGCGATCTTGACGGCGGCGCGCGCGTGCTCGACGGCCGAGGCCACGACGCTGCGCCGCTCCTCGCCCTTCAAGTCCTCGCCCATCTCGGACTCGACGCGCGCCAGCCGGCACAGCGTCGTGAAGTCGGCGGCCGTGCCGGCCAGCGCGGCCTGGTAACGGGCGCGGGCGTCGGCGAAGCGTCCGTGCGCGTACAGCGCGTCGCCCTCGGCGCGCGCGTCCGCGGATTCGCCGCGCGCGGGACCCGAAACGAATGCCAGCGCCGCCAGCGCCGCGGGCGCGGCCAGACGCCACGCACGACGGGCCAGGCTCGGTCGATCCATCGATCCGCCTCCTTACAGGGTCGGCGGTCGTCACCGGCACGCCGCCTGAGGCGCGCGAATCTCCACCAGCGCGCTCCGGCTTGTCAACGCACTCGCCGCGCGCGGTCGCGCGACGGACGCGGCACACCGTGCCGGATTTTCGCTTGTGAGACGCGGCGAGCGGGTGCTATCCCTTGCCGCGCTTGCCCCCACCGCCATAACGGCCCGACGGCCGGAGGTCGGATGACGCAGACGCTGATCGGGATCTTCCTCGAAACGGTGCAGCGCCATCGCAAACCCGCTCAGTTCATGCGCAAGGCGGCCGGACGCTGGGAGTCCATCTCGGCGGAGCGCGCCCTGGCCGACGTCGAGCGCCTCGCGCTCGGGCTGCGCGACCTCGGCGTCCGGCGCGGCGACCACGTCGCCATCCTCAGCGAGAACCGCTACGAGTGGCCGGTGTGCGATCTGGCCATCCTCGGTCTGGGCGCGGTCTCGGTGCCGATCTATCCGACGCTCACCGCGGCCCAGTGCCGCTTCATCCTGTCCGACGCCGGCATCAAGGTCGCGATCGTGTCCAGCCCGGCGCAGCTCGCGAAGCTGCACGCCGCGCTCGAGTCGCTGCCCGCGCTCGAGACCGTGATCCACATGGACCCGGTCGCGGAGAAGGGCCCGAAGGACCGCGGCTTCGACCAGGTGTCGCGGCGCGGCGCCGAGCTGCTGGCGCGCGACCCGCAGGCGTTCCGCGTGTCGGCCGGCCAGGTCAAGCCCAGCGACCTGGCCACCATCATCTACACCTCGGGCACGACCGGCGAGCCGAAGGGCGCGATGCTCACGCACTCGAACATCGCCTCGAACGTGGTCGCCGGCCTCTCGGTCATGGACCTGGGGCCCGCGGACACGTCGCTGTCGTTCCTGCCGCTGTGCCACGTGTTCGAACGCATGGCCGGGCTGTACGCCATGCTCGGGGCCGGCGTGACGATCGCGTACGCCGAGAGCCTCGACACCGTGGCCGCGAACGCGGTCGAGGTGCGGCCCACGATCCTGATGGGCGTGCCGCGCTTCTACGAAAAGGTGTACGCGCGCGTGATGGAGAACGCGCTGGCCCAGCCGCCGCTCCGGCGCGGGATCTTCGGCTGGGGGCTGCATGCCGGGCAGAAGGCCGCCCGCGCGCGTTTCGCGCGGAAGAAGCTGTCGCCGCTCGACGCGTTCCAGGCGCGGATCGCCGACCGGCTCGTCGGCGCGAAGATCCGCGAGCGCGTCGGCGGCCGCCTGCGCTACTGCATCTCGGGCGGCGCGCCGCTGTCGCCCAAGCTGCTCGAGTTCTTCTTCGCCGTGGGCATCCCGATCATCGAGGGCTACGGCCTGACCGAGACGTCGCCGGTCATCTGCCTCAACCGCCGCGGCCAGGAGAAACCGGGCTCGGTGGGCCCGCCGCTGCCCGGTGTCGAGCTCGAGATCGGCGACGAGGGGGAGATCCTGACGCGCGGGCCGCACGTGATGATGGGCTACTACAAGAACGAATCGGCGACGCGCCTGGCGCTGCGCGACGGCTGGTTCCACACGGGCGACGTCGGCCACCTCGATCCCGAGGGCGCGCTGTTCATCACGGACCGCATCAAGGACCTGCTCGTCACCGCCGGCGGCAAGAAGGTCGCGCCGCAGCCGCTCGAGGCGCAGCTCAAGTCCAGCAAGTTCGTGAGCGAAGCGGTGCTGATCGGCGACCAGCGGCCGTACGTCGTGTGCCTCATCGTGCCGAACTTCGCGACGCTCGACGCCCAGGGGCGGGGCGAGGGCTGGTCGTTCACCACTCCGCAGCAGCTGATCGCGTGCCGCGAGGCCCACGTCCTGTATCAGGGGCTCGTCGACAAGCTGAATCGCGACCTGGCGCCGTTCGAACAGATCAAGTACTTCGCGCTCCTCGACCGCGAACTGAGCGCGGAAGCCGGCGAGATGACCCCGACGTTCAAGGTGCGCCGGCGCATCGTTTCCGAACACTTCGCGGACCTCATCGCTTCGCTCTACGCACACCACGCTCCGCCGGAAGCGACGGCCGCCAGCGCCTGACCGAGCCGTTCCACCCAGGAGATCCGCCATGAAGTCCTCCCAGTCGCGTTGGGGCGCGGCGTTCGCGCTCGCGCTCGGCGTCGTCGCGTTCGCGCACGAGGCGCGGGCCGCGGGCTACGCGCTGTACGAACAGGGCGCCGCCGCGCTCGGCATGGCCGGCGCCGCCACCGCCTCGGTGAACGACGCCTCGGCGATGTTCTTCAACCCGGCCGCGCTCACGCGGCTCGACGGCACGCGCGTCTACGTGGGCGGCAGCCTGCTCACGCCGTCCGTGAGCTTCGCGGGCACTCCCGGCGATCGCCAGGACGGCACCCAGTCGTATCCCGGCGGCGGCGTGACCGAGGAGATGAAGCGCCAGTGGTTCGGGCTGCCGACGGTGTACGTGACGCATCGCTATCCGACGCGCTGGGCGGTGGGCGTCGGGATCAACGCGCCGTTCGGGCTCGGCGTCGACTGGAAGAATCCCGACCAGTTCACCGGGCGCTACGTGGTCACGAAGGCGCGGTTGAGCGCGGTCAACACGAACCTCACCGCGGCGTACCAGATCAACTCGCAGTGGAGCGTGGCGGCCGGCGGCGACCTCCTGTTCTCGAGCGTCGAGCTGCACAACCGGCTCCAGGCGCCGCCTCCGGGCGGCGGCGGCGCGCTGATCGACGTCGCGAAGGCCGACCTGAAGGGCGACCGTTCGAGCGGCTACGGATGGAACGCGGCCGTGTCGTTCGTGCCCGCGCCGCGCTGGAAGTTCGGCGCCGGCTATCACAGCAAGATCGTGGTCGACGAGGACGGCAAGGCCGACTTCACGCAGATCCCGACCGGCAACGTGCCGTTCGACAACGCCGTGGCCGCGAGCCTGCCGCCCGACCAGGACTTGAGCACCGTGCTGCGCTTCCCGGCCACATGGACCGGCGGCATCGCGTTCCTGCCCACGCCGGCGTGGACGCTCGAAGCCGACGCCTACTACGTCGAGTGGAAGGTGTTCACCGACCTGCCGCTCGACTTCAAGACCACGCCGTCCGCCAGCCGGGCGATCGTCGAGAACTACGACAACACGTTCCAGGTGCGGGTCGGCGCCGAGCACCGGCTGCCGTCGTTCACGTACCGCTTCGGCTACTACTTCGATCAGGCCGCGGCCCCCACGGAATCCGTGTCGCCGATCCTGCCCGACTCCGACCGCCACGGCGCGACGTTGGGCGTCGGCTTCAACATCGGCCAGACGCATCCGGTGCACGTCGACGTGTACGACCTCGCGCTGTTCGTGAAGCGGCGCGGCACGGACGGCATCAACCGCGATTTCTACGACGGCGAGTACAAGACGTTCATTCAGTCGGCGGGACTCACCGCCGAGTGGCGCTTCTAGCGCCGGGAGATCGCACGCCATGAACGCCACGCTCAAACGAATCTTCGCGGCCGCCTGCGCGACGCTCGCGCTGGCCGCCTGCAGCAAGATCCAGCCCATCGTCGCGCCCGCCGGCTCGAGCGGCAGCGCGAACTTCTCGACGTATGTCGCGCTCGGCACCAGCATCACGGCCGGCGTCCAGTCGGGCGGCCTCGTCGTCACCCACCAGCAGAAGTCGTTCGCGTACCAGTTCGCGCAGCAGGTCGGCACGACGTTCACGATCCCGAGCGTCAGCCCCGACGGCCTGCCGCCACTGCTCGAGCTGCAGTCGATCACGCCCTTGATCATCAGCAATGTCGGGCGCGTGGCGGGCGCGCCCACGAACTTCGCCCAGCCGACGCCGTACAACAACATGGGAGTGCCGGGGGCCCTGCTCCACGACGCGCTGTCGACGGACGACTACACGCTGCCCGAGCGCGCCGGAGCGTTTGGTCTCGTCGCACGCGGGATGGGGCCTGTCGCGGACCAGGCGCTCTCCCTCGCGCCAACGTTCGTGTCGATCGAGTACGGCGCGAACGAGGTTCTGGGGCCGGCGACAAACGGATCGGGAACGGCGACCACCCCGACCAACAACTTCGCGGACTCGCTGAGCCTGCTCGTCGGCAAGATCGGAACCGTCGCGCCGAACGCCAAGGTCGCGATCGTGAACGTGCCGAACGTCGCGAGCGTTCCGTACGTCACGACGTTCCCGGCCGTCGTGCTGCAGGCCGACGGCACACCGGTGCTGCCGCTGATCCCGCTGATCGGCAGCGAGAGTGGATCGCCAGCGCCGCTGTCGCCGTTCGATCACGTGCTGCTCGGCGCCGCGGACTCGCTGGCCGTCGGCTGCGGATTCCCGCTCGGCACGTTCTCGTACCTGACGGGCGCGCCCGGCAACGGCCGGCCGTTGCTGAACTCGCAGGTGCTGTCGACGACCGAGGCCGCGTCGATCCAGGCCACCGTCGACGCCTACAACGCGATCATCGACACGGTCGCGACGAACCACGGCGCCGCGGTCGTGGACTTCAACGCGGTGCTCGTCCAGGCCTCGACGACCGGCATTTCGTATCGAGGCACGACGTACACGAATGCGTTCATCACGGGCGGCCTGTTCAGTCTCGACGGCGTGCACCCGACGGATCTCGCGGGCGGCATCATCTGCAACGCGATGATCGACGCGGTCAACGCGAAGTTCGGGGCCAGCATCGGGCACGTGAACCTGAGCGCCGCCGCTTCCGGCAGTTCGTCCGCGATGCGCCCGTGGACCGGCGACCGCCGCGTGCTGCCGTGGATCCAGGGGCTCGGCGGGAGCCCGGGCATGGGCCTGCTGCCGTGGCGGAGGGCCCCCGCGTTCTAGCGCCGGAGCACACCCTGAAACGATGCGGCGCCGGGTCCCGGGAATGGACTCGGCGCCGCGTGCTTCGGGCCGCGCCGCCGGCTCAGTGCCGCGGCGTCCGCGCGGCCGGGGCGTTCACGAACTGGCCCATGTTCTTCATCCACCCGCACACCCGGTCGAAATACCCGGGCGCGGCGCTGACGTGGTCGTGGCCGACACCGGGGAACGTGACGCGATCGAGGCGCGCCCGGCGGCGCGACAGCAGGCGCGCGGTCTCGGCCACGGGCAGCAGCGTGTCGCGCTCGCCGCCCACCAGCAGCACCGGCGCGCGCGCGATGACGGCCGCGGCGTACGGCTCGTCGCGCTGGTCCATGAGCGCGCCCTGCTGCTGCACGGCTTCGGGGATCACCCACGTGCCGTTCGCGCGCATCTCCATCTCGGCGTCGGGGTACACGCCTTCCATCACCACGCCCTCGCAATGCGTGCGCATGCGCGCGGCCACCGCCAGCGCGTTGACGCTCGACAACCCGGTCTGGCCCCAGGCGAACAGCGGCGCCGTACTGTCGATCTTGCTGCGCGCGAACTCCATCGCCGCCACCATGTCGGTGACCCAGCGCGACGCGCGGACCACGTAATGCAGGCTGTCCTGCGGTCCTGCGCCGTTCGGGCCGAAGTCACGGTAGTCGAACGTCATCACCGCGAAGCCCCGCTCGTGGAACTCGCCGACGACGGGCAGCAGGTCGGCCATGGTCCCGGTCGCGTTCGGCGCGAGCACGACGGCGCCGGCGTGGTCGCCGGCCGGGAACCACCAGCCGAGGACCGTCGCCTGATCCGACGTCGTGAGTTCGACCTTCTGGTACTGGAGTCCATAGCGCTCGGGCATCTCGGCGTGACGCACGCCGGGCACCGCGGCCCACGCCGCCCCGACCGTCAGCGCCAGCACCCCCAGGAACAGCACGGCGATCGCGCGTCTCATCGTGTGGTGAGCCTCCCTCCCAGCTCTTCGCGAATCAGGAAGGGCGGCAACGTCCCGATCCTCAACAGCTCGGCGTGAAAGTCGTACAGGTCGAAGTCCGCGCCCAGTCGCGTGCGCGCCTCGTCGCGGATGGACTCGATGAGTTGCAGCCCCACCAGGTACCCGAGCGGTTGCCCGGGGTGCAGGGCGTAACGCTTCACCTCGGCCGTCGCGCTGATCGGGTCCAGACCCGCTTCACTCACCAGATACGCCTCGGCCTGGTCGACGCTCATGCGCCCCGAGTGCAGCCCGATGTCGACGACGACCCGGCACGCGCGCCACAGCACGTGCCACAGGTGCACGAGCCGCGACACCGGTTCGATGAAGAAGCCGTGGTCGTGCATCAGACGCTCGGCGTACAGGGCCCATCCGTCCGAAAAGAGATCGCTCGACGTCATGCGCCTGAGCCGCGAGCCGTGGAGCCGCGCTTGGCAGCGCTGCAGGTGGTGGCCGGGGAACGACTCGTGCGCCACGATCAACGGCAGCGCCGCGTAATGATGCGCCTCGAGCTGCAGCTGCTGCTCCTCGCGCGGCCGCCCCGGATCCGCGGGTGTCACGGTGAGCAGCCCCATCGGCTCCTCGTCGAACGCCGACGGCGCGCGGTACCAGGCGAGCGGCATCGTCACGCGATCGAACGGTGGCGTCTCGATCACGCGCAGCGCCCCCGGCGCGATCGGCGCCAGGTGGTGCTCCTCGACGAAGCGCCGCGCGCGTTCGACCTCGGCCTCGTACGCCTCGTTCAGGTGCAGCGGCTCGGGGTGGCGCTTTCCCGCGTCGGACAACTGCTCGCGCCAGCCGCGCGTCGCGTCGAGCCGCGCGGCCTGTTGTTCGAGGTGGGCGCGCCCGAGCGCCACGTGCTCGCGCCCGAACGCCTCGAGGTACGCGCAGTCCATGGACAGCAGGTGCTGGCGCTCGAGCCGGAAGTTCATCCAGCGTTCGCCGAGCGCGACCGACCCGGTGGCTTGCGGGCGCAGGTCGCGATCCATGAACTCCTGGTACTGGAGGAACCCGGATCGCGCGCGCTCGCCGGCGTGCTCGATGCGCTCGGCCTCCCCGGGGAAGTGGCGCAGCAGCATGCGCACGACCTCGTCCACGTACTGCGGCCCGCTCAGGTTCACTTCGCCGGCGATGCGCACGAACATCTCGGGCGGCTGGCGCAGGTTGAGCGCGGCGCGCTCGAGGTACTCGGGGATGTTCATCAGGCGCGCGAGGATCGCCTCCTTGCGCTCTTCCAGCGGCGCGAAGTCGCGGGCCACGAGCAGGAAGATGCCCTCCAGCGCGGTCTGCGGATACATCACCGGATTGCGGCTGTGGACCTTGATCTCCTCGAGGTCCGCGCGATCGGCGGCGATCAGCGAGCGCATCAGCGCGTAGTCGACGCGCGGCTCGATCGGCAGCTCCTCCCACGGCACGCTGGCCACCAGCCGCTGATCCAGGTCGCGCAGCCACGCGGCGCGGGCACGCAGCCCCTCCGGCGAGTCGTCCGGCAGCTGCTCGTCGTAGTCGTGCAAGCCCGCACGCGTCGCCGCGACCGGATCCTGGCGCAGCGTGACTTCGACGTACTCCTCGCTCAGCGCGGTGAGCGCGCGGACGGTTTCGAGCATGGTTCTCCGGGAAGGTCGAACGTGGGCGAGGCCTCCCCGCTGGATCGGGAAGGCCTCACCTCGAACACGAGATGCGTGCGGGCTCAGGAGAGGCGGGTGACGTTGGCCGCCTGCTTGCCCTTGGGGCCGGCCACCACATCGTACTCGACGCGGTCGCCTTCGTTGAGCGAGCGGAAGCCCTCGGACTGGATGGCGCTGAAGTGGATGAAGACGTCCTCGCCGCCGTCGTCCTGAATGAAGCCGAATCCCTTGGACTCGTTGAACCACTTGACGGCGCCCTGCGTGCGACCGCCGATGGCGACGGGCGACGCGGAACGAGGAGCGGAGGGACGGGGCCCGGGCGGTCGCGACGTGCGCGCGCCGCGCGGCGCGTCGGCGCGGTGGTTCTGGTAGCAGTTCCGGCAGTACACCGGCCGCGCTCCCGTGGGCATGAACGGCACCTGCGTCTCGGTTCCACAGTCCGAGCACACGGCCGTGAACAGCTCGCGCCCCCCGGTCGTGGTCCCGGCGCTCGGGCGTCCCGACGCGGAGGTCTTGCGATTCTCTCGACAGCGCTTGCAGCGGGTTGGCGCGTGGGTCAGTCCCTTTTCCCGGTAGAACGCCTGCTCTCCTGCGGTGAACAAGAATTCCTGACCGCAGTCCACACACGTGAGTTTCTGATCTTCACCGGTCACCATGATGCGCTACCGACCTCCCGGGGACTGTGACACGACGGGCGTGGGACCCAAATGGAAACGCCCCGGCAGGCCGCGGCTGCCAGGGCGACTCGGATGACCGACGGCGGCGCGATGAACGAAGCGGATACGCAAAGGAAGAACGAAGGCATTCACCGGTTCACCAGGCTCGGTCGGACGGACCCACACGGAACAACGCGGAAATCATGGCATCGGCCGGGGAGGGGTGTCAACGGCAGCCACCGCTGGCAGCGCGGGTGAAACCCGCGTTCGTCGCGGCGTTTCTCGAGGGCGTCCACGCCCGTTTCGGGGGCGTTCCCAGGCCCGGCGGGGCGCTGGGGCATCCGGCCCGCGCACGCGCGTGATTTTCCGGCGCTCGTCCCGGTCCGGGGGCCGGTTCACCCCCGTCCCGGAGGCCCGGGGTCGCCGACCGGGCCTGTTCGCTCAGTCGTCGAACGCGGTGCGCTGGTCCTCGTACGGGTCGCGAGGCGGCGTGCACAGCGCGCGCAGGATCTCGGCCATGGTGATCACGTCGAGCAGGTTGTGGTGGAACACCGGCACGAGGCGCCACGGGTCGCCGCTGCGCACGTAGTCGTGGTACAGCCCGGGCACTTCCTCGCCGGGCACGTCGCCCGAGCGGCGCCTCTGGCACACGTGGAACTCCAGCGTCTGCAGACGGCAGTCGCGCAGCACGCGCTTCCAGCGCCGGCGCGCGATGTGCAGCAGGTCCACGTGGCGCGGCGGCAGCGCGAGCGTCACGCCGTGCACGACGGCGCGGTTCGCGAGGAACGGCGCATCGTAGCTCTTGCCGTTGAACGTGATCAGGAACTCGAAGCCACGCGTCGCCTGGGCCAGCGCGCGGAGCAGCGCCGCCTCCTCGCCGTAGTGGCGTGCGAAGTACTGGCGGAGCACGAAATCCTCGCCGTTCCAGTGCATCGTGCCGGCCAGGAACACCGGGCTCGACGCCAGGCCGCCGGTCTCGAGATCGAGGAACAGCGCGCGCGCGAGCCCACCCCTGGCGAGCGCGATCAGGATGTCCTCGTTCGCGGGCGGCGTCTCGATCAGGCCCCAATGCACGCGCCGCGCCTCGACGTCGGAGCGCAGGCGCTCGTGCACGTAGACGGCGCCGCGCTCGTCGCGCCACTCGCCGCCAGGGAGGTACGCCTCGACGCCGACGGCGGGCGGCGCGAGCGGCGACAGCAGCGCGGCGCGGCGCGCGCGGCGGGCGCGCGACTGGACGGCCGGCGACGGATCGACGTCCGCGACCGTCGTGGCCCCGGCCAGCCTCGCGGCGCCGGAGGCCGCGGCGTCCACCGCCTCGCGCGAGCGCCTCTGCCGCGCCAGTTCGCCCAGCTTCTCGCGCAGCAGCGCCTGGTCGCTCATCGCATTTTCTCCGCGAGCAGCACGAGTCGCCGGCTTTCGGTCGAGTACGGCGAGCGGTCCGCGCCGCCCCACACGTCGCGCACCTCGAGGCCGTGGCGCTCGAGCAGCGCGCTCAGTTCGGCCGCCGTGTACGCGCGCAGCTCGTACTCCTTCGTCACGCGCGCGCCGCCTTCCTGCGCGATCAGGATCTGGCGCGCGATGACGCGCGAGCGCACGAGGTCGAGGTCGGTCTCCTCCATCAGGAGCGCGCCGTCGTCGCGCTGCGTCCACGTGCGCTGGTGCGGATGGGTCAGCAGCCAGTCGCGGTTCACCATGTCGAGCACGAAACGCCCGCCCCGCTTCAGGGCGCGCCCCACGCGCTCGATCACGCGTTCGTTCTCGACGTCCGAGAAATAGCCGAACGACGTGAAGAACGAGTACGCGCCCGCGAACTCGGCGTCCGCGTCGATCGCGCGCATGTCGGCGTGCGTCCACGTGACGGCGAGGCCGCGGGCTTTCGCCTCCTCGGCGGCGCGCTCGAGATAGCGCGCGTTGAAGTCGACGCCGGTCACGCGGTAGCCGCGCCGCGCCATGTCCAGGGCGTGCCGGCCCACGCCGCACGCCAGATCGAGCACGGCCGCGCCGGCTTCCAGCGCGAGCGCGGACTCGAGGAAGTCGGTCTCGAGGCGCGTCCGCTCCTCGGTGAGCGTCGGCAGGTAGATCTTGAGGTAGTCGTCGTCGAAGAACGCGACCGGCCACTCGGGGCGCGAACTCACGCGGCCCCCCACGTGCGCCAGTGCTCGAGCAGCGCGCGCGCCGACTCCTTGGCCGGGATGCGGCCGGCCCGCCCCAGGTCGGGATCCTGCTGCTGCGCGACGTGCAGCGTGGCGATGCCGACGCACGCCGGGCAGCCGTCCTTGCAGTCGCAGCCCTCGAGGTGCGCGCGCGCCGCCTCGGCCAGCTCGTCGAGGCGCGCGAAGCCCTGCTCGCAGAAGCCCAGGCCCCCGGGATAGCGGTCGAACAGGAACAGCGTCGGCCGGCCCAGGTTCGACGAGTCGATCTTGCCGCCGACGTCGAACGGATCACACATGGTGAGCATGGCGAGCAGCGTGACGAACAAGTTGCGCACGCCCATCAGGCCCTCGATCGGATGCAGCCCGCGGCGCGCCAGGGCCTGCCACGCGTCCTCGCCGGGCGCGAGCCAGAAGCCCGTCGTCTCGAGGTTCAGGCGCGGCAGCTGGAGCGGGTGATAGCCGATCGCGTCCAGCGAATGGAACTTCACCTTCTTCATGGCCAGCGTCTGCCACGAGTATGTCAGTTCGCCGAGCCGCACCGACTCGCCGCGCCACTCACGACGCCACGCTTCGCCGCGCACCTGGATGCGCGTGTCCAGCACCGGCTGGGTGTAGTAGTCGACGTCGCGCGGCTCGACGTACGCGATCTTCTGTTCGAGGTCCAGCTCGCGCACGAAGCACGTCTGCCCTTCGTGCAGGTAGATGGCTTCCGGATACAGCAGCTCGAGCGCGCTGATGCCGTCGACCGTGCCCACCATCGCGTTGTCGCGCGTCACGTCGAGGATCGTGTACGTGTCGTCCGAGATCGTGCGCAGGCTGACCTTGGCCGCCGGGAACTCGGCGCTCGCCCAGTACGCGCGGCCGTCGATGGTGCGCGTCTCCCCCGCCTCCTCGAGCGCCGCCAGGATGGCCTCGGACTGCGGACCGAACGTGTCGCGGTCGTGCGCGTCGAGCGGCAGCTCGTGGGCGGCGCACGCGAGCTGCGCGGCCAGGATGTACGGATTGTGCGGATCCACGATCGCGGCCTCCGGCGACCGTCCGAAGAAATAGTCGGGGTGGCGCATCAGGTACTGGTCCACGGTCTCGTTGTAGGCGACGAGCACGGCGAGCGACGGCTTGCCGCTGCGCCCGGCGCGGCCCGACTGCTGCCACATGCTGGCGAGCGTCGGCGCGGCGCCGATCATCACGACCGCGTCGAGACCGCCGATGTCGACGCCGAGTTCCAGCGCGTTCGTGCTGACCACGCCGCGCAGCTCGCCCGAGAACAGCGCCTGCTCGATGCGCCGCCGCTCCTCCGGCAGATAGCCGCCGCGATACGGGCGGATGCGCTCGGCGAGATCGTCGCCGCGCCGCGCCAGCTGCTCGCGCGCGTAGCGATACACCAGCTCCGCGGCGACGCGCGACTTCGTGAACGCGAGCGCCTGCGCGCCACCCTCGAGCAGCGCGGTGAACAGCGCCCCGCCCTCGACGTTCGACGAGCGGCGCTCGACGCGCGTGTCGTCGACGAACGGCGGATTCCAGAACACGAAGTGGCGCTCCCCGCGCGGCGCGCCGTCGTCGTCCACGACCGCGACGTCGCGCGCCAGCAGCGCGCCCGCCAGCTCGCCCGGATTGCGGATGGTGGCGCTGCACGCGACGTAGCGGTAGTCGCCGCCGACGTGGCGCACGACGCGCTCGAGGCGGCGCAGTACGTTCGCGACGTGCGATCCGAAAATGCCGCGGTACGAGTGCATCTCGTCGACGACGACGAGTTTGAGGTTGCGGAAGAACCGCCCCCAGCGCGGGTGCGAAGGCAGGACGCCCTGATGGAGCATATCGGGGTTCGACAGGATCAGGTTCGCGCTCTCGCGCAGCTTGCGCCGCGTGGCCGGCTGCGTGTCGCCGTCGTACACGCCGGGGCGCAGCGCCTTCAACAGGTCCGGGTGCCCGGCCGCAAGGCGGGTCAGGCTCTTCAACTGATCCTGGGCCAGCGCCTTCGTCGGGAACAGGTACAGCGCGGTCGCGTCCGGGTCGGCGAGCAGGCGCTCGAGCACGGGCAGGTGGTAGCACAGGCTCTTGCCGCTCGCCGTGCCCGTCACCACCACGACGTCGCGCCCGTTGCGCAGCGCGCGGATGGCCTCGACCTGGTGCGTGTACAGCCGCGCGATGCCGCGATGCGCGAGCGCGTCGGCAAGCGGCTCGGGCAGCGGCGGGTCGAGCGTGGCGTAGCGCGCTTCGCGCGCGGGCAGCGTGCGCCAGTGCGCGAGCGCACCGCGTGACTCGGGCGCGCCGAGCGCGCCGTCGAGCCAGCGCGCGATCGCCGTCTCCTCGCCGGCCGCGGGCGGCCAGTCGAGAAACCGGGCGGTAGGTGCTTGCATGGAACGAATCCTCGCGGCGCGTGCGCAAGACGGACCGCTCGGGGTGAAGCATTCGGGCGCTCGGGTGCCCGTTGGGAAGGCGCGGAGTATAGCGTTCAGGGACGCGCGCGACCAGCGCCTTGCGGCGCCGGCGGCGTCACTCGACGCTGCGCGTCGTGACGTCGAAGTTCTGGATCAGCCACTCGGTGCCGCGCAGCGTGAATTGCACTCGATACGCCTCTTCCTTGCCGCGGAAGTACACCATCTCCGTCGCGTTCTCGTCGGTGTCGGGCGCGAGCCGCCACGAGCCGCGTGTCCCGCTGCCCCACTCGAGGCGCCGTGCGCGGTCGACGAGCGAAGGATCGACGGCCCAGCGCGCGGCCAGCGAATAGTCGCCGAGGCTGAGTGCCTGCGTGAAGTGCACGAACGACACGTACGGCGACGGCACTTCGGCCTCGGCAGTCTCCGCGAACCCGTTCGGCCCCCACGCGAAGTGCCGATTGCGATACACGTGCGGACAGCTCGCGCACTCCTCGTAGCCGCGCGTCCCCTGGTACGTGTGCGTGACCAGCTCGACGGACGTGTCGCGCACGACGAAGTCGCCGCTGCCCATCGCGCCCAGCGAATCCGCGCCGAGCGTCTGCGCGAGCGTCCATGCGCCGTCCCCGGGCGGCCGCGTCCAGATCATGAGCAACGGCTGCTGGCCGCCGGCCGCGCGCTTGCCGAACAGCGCGGCGATCGCGCTGGGCCGCGGATCGCCGGCCGCCATGCCGCGCGACACGACGGCGTCGAGGTGCAGCCCGCGCCCGTCCAGGGCCTGCTGGCGCAGCTTCCGGTCGACCTGCCAGAACAGATACGGCCATGCGCCCTGGTCGGGGTCCGCGCGATTGAAGAAGTTGACGAGCAGCACGCCCGGCGCGTCTCCGATGTCGGCGCCGAACGCCAGCGAGTCGAGCACGAAGCGCGCGCGCGCCGCCCAGTGGTCCGCGTCGTGGGACGCGAGGTCGTGGGCCAGCAGCCGCGCGTTCAGCTGCGCCGCGTCGTCGCCCGCGCCGGCGTCCCAGCGCGCCTGGGTGTCGCGGGCCAGGGCCAGCGTCGTGTCGTCGACCGCCTCGGTGTCCGGATGCTGGCCGCGCAGCGCGCTGAAGTCGACCCTGCGCGAACAGCCGGCGAGGACGCCGCACGCGAGCATCAGGACGACGGCGGCACTCGCGCGACGCGCTCGACTCATGGCTTCGTCTCCGCCGGTTTGGGACGCGCGTTCTTTTCCAGGACCCAGTCGGCGATCACCCAGCGACCTTCGCGTTGCGTGAAGTGCACGACGTACTCGGTCTTCTCGGGCGCCGCGAGGTAGCGGAACACGATCCAGCGCGGCCACGTCTCGCCGCTCTCGCCGTACTCGAAGCGCCAGGCCTTGCCTTTCCTGCGCACGCCCCACCCGAGGGCGAGCGCCTCGGTGGCCTTCGCCGGATCGGCCAGCAGGCGCGCCGCCGCGCTGCGGTTGCCCTCGACGAGCAGGCGCACGAACAGCTGGAACGTCGCGTACGGCGACGCCACGAGCTTGCCGTCCTCCAGCTCGAAGCCGCGCGCGCGTTCCACGAACAGGCGCTGGCTCATGAGCGGCGGACACGCGGAACACTCCTCGAACAGCGTGTCCGAGGGCGACGGCGACCAGGCCACGATCTCCGGCCGGTCGTCACCGTCGGCGTCGACCCAGTCCACGTTGCTGCGCGCGCCGAAGTCCGGGCCGTTCCCCGGATACTGGCTCACGTTCCAGAACATGCCGTTCTCCGCGAGGCGGAGCAGCAGGAAGTTCGGTGCGCGATCGCCGGCCAGGTCCTTGTGCAGGATCCCGCACTCGTACGGGTAGTCGTTGTGTCCGCTGCGCCACACGCGCAGCTTGGGATGCCAGCCGCCGTCGAGGTACGTCCCCTGATAGTGCAGATCGTCGCCGTGGTACCAGTACAGGAATCCGACCGTGCCCGTGCCGCGGCGGATGGGATTGTGCACCACGACGAGCACGAACTGGCGCAGCGTCGGATCGACCGCGACCTCGGTCGACAGTCCGAGCGAGTCCATCACCGGCACGATGGCGTAGGCCTGCAGGAAGTGGTCGGGGCCCAGCGAGCGGAGCAGGCGCCGCGTGATCTGGCCGACGCGCTGGTACGCGAGGAAGTTCGCGCCGCCCACGCTGTCGCCGGTGTTCGTCGCGAAGCGCGCGCGCGCCTCGGCCGACCACGCGAAGATCGAATCGGCCATCGGCGGCGTCCACGGCCGCAGCACGTCCGCGGCGCGCGCCGGGCGCGCCACGAACAGACACAGAACCGCATACACGTACGGCAGCCCCGCCCGGATGCGGGCGAGGCTGCCGGTCCGCCGAAGAAGCCGCATGACGCGAATTGAGCGGTGGAGCGCGTTTGAAGTCAAGACGGAAATGCCGCGCTCAGCGCGCCGCCGCCGGCGCGGACGTCCGGTAGTAGTAAACCGTCATGCTCGGCGGCGGCGACGAGGGGAAGAACGTGATGAGCGGCGACGTGAACGCCATGCGCAGGTTCGACGCGATCATGAACCCGTCGGGCCCGTTCGCGCGCACCGCGCGCTCGAACATCGCGGCGAACGCGTCGGAGGAGAAGCGCATGCGCCCGCCGGGCAGCAGCTCGAACAGCGCGAGCGCGCCTCCGGGAGTGGGCTTCACGAACGGACCCGTGTTCGTCGTACACACGTTGCCGAACGAGCCGAGGGCGCTGAGCGCCATGAACGACGGGACGCGATTCGCGTAGCCCGGGTACGGGGAGAACTCCGCCGAGGCGCCGGCCAGCTTGAGCCCGGGGCTCAGGCCCGCGAGATTCCAGCGCAGGTAGTTCTGATCGATCGCCGGCCCGGCCACGATGCTGTCGGTCGAGCAGCGCCGGTTGTAGGTGTTGTTGAATCCGCTCGTCGTGAAGCCGAAGAACCATTCGCGCAGCGGCACGCGCACGCTGTCGATGGGCGTCGCGGCCGCGAGCACGTCGAAGCGCCACACCGGTCCGTCCAGCGACTCGCCGGTCGTGAAGTTGTAGACGCGCACCGCCCAGAACAGCGGCGCGCCGAACGGCCAGCGGGCCGGGGGCAGGACGCTCGTGCCCGCGATGAAATGCTGGGCCGGCGCCGTGCGTGCCGCGACGACGGACGAGTCGGGGCCCAGGAACACGTCGTACGCGATGGCGCCGGCGCTCGGTTCCGTGCCGGCCCACTGCAGCGAGGCGAGCGGCGATTCGTCGAGCGCGCGGTCCGCCGGGAACGGGGCGCGCGGCGGGCGCACGCTGATCGTGCGGAACTGCCAGAAGTACTCGGCGCCGAGCGGCGTCCCGTCCGCGGCGGCGAGCCCCGGCTCCAGGTCCACCGTGTGCGTGCGGAACAGGGCGAGCGGCACGAGCGGGGTGATGCGCACGCGCCGCGTCGCGGCGTCCCAGGCGACCGCGATGGGCAGCCGGCGCGTGTCGATCTTGAGGAACACGTTCTGCGGCGTCACGGTCGTGGGGTCGAGATCGCGATCGAACTGCGCCCAGATCTCCGTGTTCTCGGGGACGGACGTGCTGCGCGCGGCGGGCGCCGTCGCGACGACGTCGGGCGGCAGCGCGGCGATGGGCGGCGGCGCGTTCACCTTCTTCGCGCACGCCGCGGCGAGCAGCAGCGCGAGCGCCGCGACCACGCGCGAGGCGCGCGCCGCGACGCGGGCGGCGGCGCAGGGCCTCGCGAACCCCCGCGTCCGCGGCGCGTCGGCCGGAGTCGGGCGCCCGCTCATCGGATCACCACGAAGCGGCCGGTCTGATGCCCGAGCGCGGAATCGACGGTGAACAGGTAGATGCCCGAGGCGACGTCCTGCCCGTTACGCGAGATCAGGTCCCACGGCGCCTCGCCGTCGCCGCCGCGGCCGTCGTGGCGGATCTCCGACACGAAGTCGCCGGCCACGGTGTAGATGCGGATCGTGCACAGCGCGCGCGGCAGGCCCATGAAGTCGAGATGGCGGGTGAGCGCGTCGCCCGAGACCGGAGGCCGATCCCAGGACGCGCTTCCGCGGAACGGGTTCGGCACGACCCACGCCGCGCCGGCGCGGCTCGCCGCGGCGCGATGCGGCGTCACGCGGTCGTCGAACCGCGCCACGAGCGGGCTCTCGAGAAAGCGCTCGCCGAGGCTGCCGCCGACGCGCGTGAACGGCACGCGATAGCGCGACGTCACGACGTACGCGTAGTCGAAGCCGTCGAGCACGGTCGAGTCGACGACGGCGTAGCGCCCGATCGGGTACAGACGCTGCTCGTACAGGACGCGCTCGTAGTCGATCGTCGTGTCGGTGACGGAGGCCAGACGCACCTGGCTGTCGAGCGTGTCGTTCGCGTACGCGCCGAGCAGCGCCCAGTGGTCGATGGGCGGCAGCAACGACTGGCGGTGGTCCCAGTTCGCGAGCCGGTACACGCGGTAGCCGGCGAACGAGCCGCCGCTCACGCCCGACACGCCGCCGTGGATCAGCACCTCGGGCAGATTGTTCCACTCGATCCGGACGCGGCGGTCGCCGGGGACGACGCGAATGTCGGGCGCCGCCGGCACCTCGCCCGGATCGTTCCAGCGGACGGGGGTCTCCTTGCCCGCGAGTCCCGTGCACGGGTCGCAGTCGGCATTCGTCCAGATGCAGTGGTCCGGCGTATACAGCTCGGGCGGCGGCGGCTCGTTGCCAAGGTCGCCGAGCGACGCCGTGCAGTGCGGGTCGAACAGGAACGTGGTGCCGGGCGGCGCGGCGACGCACGCTTCGTGGCCGGTCAGGCCGGACTCGCCGACGTCGAACTCGGTGTTGCCGGGGCCGCCGACGTCGGGCAGCAGGTCGACCATCACCCCGCGCTGCAGCCCGAGCGTGTTCTCGACCGCCACCTTCAGGCTGTCGAGGTTCTCCCCCGCCACGAGCGCCGCGTCGAACTGGATGCTCTGCCCGGGCGCGAGCGTCGCGAACGGCCCGCACGACACGAGCACCTGGTAGTCGTCCGGCCGATCGGGTTCGGCGACGTCGCCGCGGCCGGCCAGCGCTTCGTAACGATCCGCGTCGACGACCGGCGTGCCGCCCTGTCCGGGCGCGCGCGTGTTCGAGAAGACCGAGTAGCGGAACGACACGCGGCCCGGGGCGCGCGCGAAGCTCTTGACCGGGTCGATGAACGCGAGCGGGTCGGTCGTGTGCTCGAGCCCGAGCACGGCCACGCACGGCAGGCCTTCGCGCCCGCCGTCCACGAGCACGGGCACGGCCTGCCCGACCTGCTTGATGCAGATCACCGGCGGACACGCCTTCGTCGCGCAGATCGGCGCGCCGTCCTTCGTGAGCACGCTCACGCCGTCGTTGAACGTGCGCACGTAGTCGTGCGTCTCGATGCGATCGTCGAGCTGCCCGGTCACGTCGGCCAGGCGGCGCGAGTCGAGATCGGCCATCACCCCGACGTACAGGCCGTGCAGCACCTCGGTGCCGTGATTGACGATGGTGAAGCGGAATCCGGCGATGGAGCGGAATCCGGGAACGGCCCAGGCCATCGCCTCCTGGTGCACGGACAGTCCGAGCGGCACGTGCGACTCGCCGTTCGCTTCGAGGAAGTTGATGGCCTCGGGGCGGTCGTCGACGTAGTCCGCGGCGGCGAGCTGATACGACGACAGCCCCAGGTCCTCGTCGATCTCGCCGTCGCCGTCGTCGTCGATGCCGTTCAGCGTCTCTTCGTCGATGCGTCCGTCGCCGTCGTCGTCGACGCCGCGCTGCGTGCCGAGACGGTCGCGCGAGATCAGGCGCACGTGGTCCTCGGGGGCCGGAGTGGGCCGCCACTCGAGCGTGGGCCCGCCCGAGACGCGGCGCACGCCGTTCGCGTCGAGTCCGCCGACCCACAACTCGGCATGGTTCAGGCACTCGATGCCGGAATACGCCGGGAACTCGAACGACGGATCGTTCGAGATGCCGCGGTCGTAGAACGCGTTGCCGAGAATGCCGGCGTTCGTGACGCGCATGCGGAAGCCGCCGGCGTTCAGCACGGGGCCCCGGTCGTTGATGTCGAGCACGGCGTGCGCCGGGCTCGACAACGCGACGGCCAGCCCGAGGACGAGCGCGAGCGTGGCCAGCCGGCGGCGGAGATGGAGGTGGGGAGCGGCTGGGCGGATGTGGGTCTCCGTCGACGGATGGGGAGAGTGGAGCCTGATTGTACGGTTCGGACGGCGTGGGGTGCCACATCTTGGCGCCGAACGCGGCGGCGCCATTCATGGCCGCGTCCGCCCGTGTTTGCCGGGCCGCGCGGCCCCGGCCTAGAGTCGGCTCATGTGCACGCTGATCCTGGGTCGCGACGTGCCGGGCCGGCGGCGCGTGGTGCTCGCGGCCAATCGCGACGAGAATCCGGCACGGCCCAGCGACCCGCCGGGCCCGCTCCGGGACGCGCCGCCGCTGGCCGGCGGGCGCGACCGCCTGAGCGGCGGCACGTGGCTCGCGGTGCGCGAGCGGCGCGCGGTCGTGGCCATGCTCAATCGACGGCCGGCGGCGACCGAGTCGGGGCCGTGGCGTTCGCGCGGCCTGCTCGCGCTCGACGTCGCCGCCCTCGACGAGCCCGACCGCGACGCCGCGCTCGCGCTCGCGCGCCGGCACGCGTACGCACCGTTCTCGCTGGTCTTCGCGTCGCCCGACGCGTGCTGGCTCGTGGCCCGCGACGCGGGCGGCGAGCCGTTCGCGCGCGACATCGGGCCCGGCTGGCACGTGCTCACGCACACGGATCTCGACGACGCGCGCGAGCCGCGGGCGGCATGGCTCCTCGCGGCGCTCGCCGCGCATCCGCCGGGGACCGCGGACGACGCCGAGCGCGCGCTCCGCAGCCGGCTCGCGGAGCACGGCGCTCCGGGGAAGAGTCCCGCCGTCTGCCTGCACGAGGGGCGCATGGTGACCGTGTCGTCCTCGCTCGTGTGGCTCGGCCCCGGCGAGGCGCGCTACCTTCACGCGGACGGGCGGCCGTGCACGACGCCGTTCGTCGATCAGACCTCGCTGCTCCGCGGCGAGGCGCAACCCTAGAGGAGGCCGGCGGTGAAACTCGCGCAGCAGGTCGCACTCATCACCGGCGCCAGCCGCGGCCTCGGACTTTCCATCGCCAAGGCGCTCGGCGCCGAAGGCGCCGCGATCGGCTGCGTGGCGCGCGCCGGCGCGGAACTCGACGGCGCGGTGGCCACGCTCCGCGCGGCGGGCATCGACGCGTTCGCCGCGGCCGCCGACGTGACGTCGGAGGCGGCCGTCGCCGCCGCGACGCGGGCCGTGATCGATCGCGGGAAGCGGCTCGACATCGTCGTGCTGAACGCCGGCGCGTGGCAGGGCGCACCCCTTCACGAGACGAGCGAGGCGATGTGGGACCTGCTGATCGACCTGAACCTGAAGGGCGCGTTCCTCACGCTCAAGCACACCCTGCCGACGCTGCGCGCCCAGCGCCGCGGCACCGTGATCGGCATCGGTTCGATCGGCGGGCTCGTCGGCATGAGCGGCTCGGCCGCGTACGCGGCCAGCAAATGGGGGCTGCACGGATTGCTGGAGTCGGCGGCGCTCGAAGCGAAGGCCGATCGCGTGCGCGTCAGCCACGTCGCGCCGCACAACATGAATTCGGCCGGCCGCGCGATCGAGCCCGGCACGCCGGAACGCGATCGCCACCTCGAGACGTCCGAGGTCGCGTCGCTCGTGGCGTGGATCTGCAGCGCGCCGGATCACGTCGCCGTCGGCACGGCCACGATCTGGCCGCTGGCCGCCGGCATCGCCATGAAGTGAGCGGGCCGTTTCGATTGGCGCGCGGCCGGCCCTCGCCTAAGATGCCGGGCGACGATCGCCCGCGTGTCACGGGCGAGGGGGCCGGGGCTTTGGCGAAGGGAGGGGTGCGGGATGGACGTGCAGTTCCCCGAGTGCCGCAAGTGCGAAGACGGCGTATTGCTCCCGCTCAGCGACTACGGCCGCGACGGCGCGCCGATTACCTACAAGGCGTGGGTGTGCAGCAACCCGGCGTGCGGGTTCAACGTGCGCATCGACAACGGCGAGATCAGCCTGGGCCGCGCGATCGGCCTGTCCTCCAAGTGACGCCTCCGATCCATCCGTGATTCGCGCCATCGTCTTCGATCTCGACAACACGCTGCTCGATTTCATGCGCATGAAAGGCGACGCGGTCGACGCTGCGATCCTCGGCATGGTCGACGCCGGGCTCGACCTGCCGCGCGAGGAGATCCGCGCGCGCATCGACGCCATCTACCAGGAGCGCGGCCTCGAGTTCCAGCAGGTGTTCGACGTGCTGCTCGAGCGGGAATTCGGGCGCATCGACCCGCGCATCCTCGCGTCGGGCATCGTCGCCTACCGACGCGCCCGCGCGTCCGCGCTGTCGCTGTACCCGCACACCCAGATGGCCATCCTCGAGCTGGTGCGCCGCGGCATCCGCTTGGGCGTGGTCTCGGACGCGCCGCGCATGCAGGTGTGGCTCCGGCTGTGCGAGGTCCAGCTCCAGCACGACTTCGACGCCGTCGTGACGTTCGACGACACCGGCGAGCGCAAGCCGGGCGCCGCGCCGTTCCGGGAAGTGCTGCGCCGCCTCGACGTCCCGCCGGCCGAGGCGCTGATGGTCGGCGACTGGGCGGAGCGCGACGTGGTGGGCGGCAAGGGTCTCGGCATGCTCACCGTGTTCGCGCGCTACGGCGACACGTTCGACACCAAGGAGTCGGGCGCCGACTTCGACATCGACGACATCATCGAGCTGGTGCGCATCGTCGACCGGCTCAACGGCCGCATCGGAGCGCCGGAGCGCGGGCGCCAGGCGGCCGATCCCCCGACCACGCTCGATTCCGGGCGCGGCGGCCACTGAAGGAGGACGCATGTCCGAAGGCAAGGTGAAGGCAGCGAAGGTCAAGATCTACCCGCCCCCGCCCGGCGTCGCCCCCGATACGCACGTGCACGTCTACGTGTTCGACGCATTCCACAAGACGTTCCTCGCAGGCCGCAGCTTCGACACGCCGGAAAAGGCCGTGTCGTTCCAGCGCCACGAGCAGGAACGCATCTACGCCGAGCAGGAGGCCGACCCCGAATGGTTCGACCTGCCGTTCCTCTCCGCCGACCCCGACCTCCTCAAGCGCGTCGAGAGCGACGAGGCGTACAAGACCCAGTTGCTGCGCGACCTCGGCTCCGAGGCCCGGGCGCGGGCGCGCAAGCGCTGAGCGGAGGAAGAGCGTGCGGGGGTTCGAGGTGCTCGTCGTGCTGGCGGCCGCGGCGCCGCTCGGCGCACGCGTTCCCGGCACGTCGCTGCGCATGGGCGCGACGCTGGACCAGCTCGACTCCGCGCTCGGCGCGCGCGGCGCCGACGCGGACGCCCAGGGCCGGGCGTCGCGTAAGACGACCGTGCGGTTCTTCGGCATGACGGGGAACGCGACGCTGACCACCGCGGGGGGCGGCCTCGACTTCGTGCACGTCGAACTGCCGCCGCTGTCGGAGCACACGCTCGACTACATCGGCGACCAGATGCGGCACCTCGGCTATCACGGGACGTGCCCGCGCGGCGAGCAGCGCTCGTGCGACTGGTCCGGCGACGTGGCGATGCACCTGGAGACCGCGCGCGACCGCGTCGTGGTCGACGTGCACCGCAGCGCTTCCGACCCGACCTCGCCCGTCGCGCGCGACACCGGGCCGCGCGGCGAGACGAAGTCCGATGTGGCGCCGGACTTCGCCCCGTTGGCCGCCGACTCGATCCGCGCGGGATCGGGTGCGGCGGCGAGCGCGGCCCCGCTCGCGCCGCCCACTGCCGCCGCCGACGACACGCTGCTCGCGTTGCTTCCGGGCGAAGCGGCGCCGCCCGGGGCCCGCGTGGCGCACGTGCTGCGTCTGCCCGTCCCGCCCGCTTATCCCGACGCCGCGCGCCGCGCCGGCGTGCAGGGTGTGGTGCGGCTCGTCGTCGACGTGGACGAGACCGGCATGGTGACCGCGGCGCACGTCGTCAAGAGCATCCGCGAGCTGGATCCCTCGGCGCTGGCCGCGGCGCGCACGGCGCACTTCGAGGTCGTGACCCGCGGCGGACGACCGGCGCCGTATCGCGCGCGACTGTCGTTCCGGTTCACCGTCCCGTGAGCATGCGCCTCGTCACCGCGGAGGCCATGCGCAAGCTCGATCGCGCGACGATCGAGTCGCATGCCGCCAGCGGCGCGGCTCTGATGGAGCGCGCCGGCCAGGGCGTGGTGCGCGCCATGGAACGCCGCTACGGGCCCTTGCTCGCGCTCCGCGTCCTCGTGCTGTGCGGGGGCGGCCACAACGGCGGCGACGGTCTCGTGGCGGCGCGGCACCTGCAGTCGCGCGGCGCGGTGCCGCGCGTCGCCCTGCTCGCGCCGCGCGACAGGCTCGGGCCCGATCCGCGCGCGCAGCTGGAGGCCCTCGAGGCCGCCGGGGTGCGGGTCGCGGACGTCGCGTCGGACGACGCGCTGGCCGCGCGGGTGGCCGAGTTCCCGGCGTGGGACTTCGCGCTCGACGCGCTGCTCGGCACCGGCGCCCACGGCGCACCCGAAGGGCTGATGCTGTCCGGCGCACGCGCGCTGCTCGCGCTCGCGAACGCCGGAACGCGCGTCGTCGCGGTCGATCTGCCGACCGGCGCCGACGCGGACACCGGCGCCGTGGCGCCGGTCACGGTGCGCGCGGATCTCACCGTCACGTTCGGCGCCCCCAAGCGCGCGCACCTGCTGTATCCGGCGCGCGGGCTGACCGGCGCGCTCGAAACCGTGGACATCGGCCTCGTGGCGCCGCCCGCCGGCGATCCCGACTTCGCCGTCGAGCTGGCGGGCTCCACCGCGATGCACGCGCTGCTGCCGGTGCGCGATCCGCGCGCGCACAAGGGCCGCACCGGACACGTGCTCGTGATCGGCGGCTCGGCCGGGCTGACCGGCGCGGTGACGCTGGCCGCGCGCGGCGCGAGTCGCGCGGGCGCCGGCTACGTGCAGGTGCTCGTTCCGGCCGGCCTGCAGAGCGTGCTGGCCACGCAGCTCGTCGAGCAGATGGCGCTCGGCGCCCCCGAGACCGCGAATGGCGCGCTGTCGCGCCTCGCGCTGCCCGTCGCGCTGGAGCGCGCGCGCGCCGCCGATGTCGTCGTGCTCGGCTCCGGCCTGTCGCGCGAACGCGAGGCGCTCGAGATGGCGCGCGCGCTGGCGTTCGAGCTGCCGCGCCCGATCGTGCTCGACGCCGACGCGCTGAACGCGTTCGAAGGCACGGCCGGCCAGCTGCGCCAGGCCGAGGGCCCGCGCGTGCTCACGCCGCACCTGGGCGAGATGGCGCGCCTGACCGGACTGACCGTGGACGCGCTGGAGGCCGGACGCATCGACCACGCGCGGACGTTCGCGGCGCGCTGGAACGCGGTCGTCGTGCTGAAGGGCGCGCCGACCGTCACCGCGGCGCCCGACGGCGCGACGACGGTGAACCCGACCGGCAACGCCGGCATGGCCACGGCCGGCGCCGGCGACGTGCTGTCCGGCGTCATCGCCGCGCTCATCGGCCAGGGCCTCACGCCCTACGACGCGGCGCGCCTGGGCGCCTACGTGCACGGACTGGCCGGCGACCTGCGCGCGGCCGCCCACGGCATGCTCGGCATGGTGGCCGGCGATCTCGCCGAGGCGCTGCCGCTCGCGCTCCAGGACCTGGCGCGACGCGGCCCGCGCCGGCCCGGCCCGCACGGCGCCGAGCGCCGCCGCCTGCCGCGCTGAACGGTATCGCGAGCGCCCGCGCCTGACGCGCCGGGCGCCCTCGAGAGACGCCGAAGGGGCGCCACCCTGGAACCGGGTGGCGCCCCTCTTCGTTTCCTTCGCTCGCGCTACAGGTGCGGCGTGATCTTCGCGAGCAGCGACGGCTTCGGCACCGCGCCGACGATGCGCTCGACGAGCTGTCCGCCCTTGAACACCATCAGCGTCGGAATGCTCATCACCTGATACTGAATGGCGATGGCGTCGTTCTCGTCCGTATTGACCTTCACGACCTTGAGCCTGCCCGAATACTCCATCGCGAGCTGCTCGACGACCGGCGCGATTGCCCGACACGGACCGCACCACGGCGCCCAGAAATCCACCAGCACCGCGGTGCCCGCCTTGAGCACCTCGTCCTCGAACGTCTCGCTGCTGACCGCGACTGCGTTTCCCATGGTGACACTCCCTCGAGGCTTCCTAGTATGATCGCAAACCGCTCTTCCGATGACCTGAGGGGCTCGATCGATGCGTCCAGCCGTGGGCTCGAAGATAGGAGCGCGTCCAGAACGCGTCAAGGACCGCGCGCGCTAGCGTAGGGCGCGAAACGACCCAAGGAGAGCGCCACCTTCGATGTTCCCCCTGCGCGACGAGAATCCCTCCGCCACGCTGCCCTGGATCACCCGCTCGCTGATCGTCATCAATGTGGCGGTGTTCCTGTACGAGCTGGCGCTCGGGCGTGCGCTCGGCACCTGGATGGCGACGTACGCGCTGATCCCGCTCAGGGTCACGCTCGCGCTCCAGGGCAACGAGCCGTTCCTCGCGCCCGGGCTCACGTTCATCACGTCCATGTTCCTGCACGGCGGCTGGCTCCATCTGATCGGGAACATGTGGTACCTGTGGATCTTCGGCGACAACGTCGAGGATCGCCTCGGCCACGTCCGCTATCTCCTGTTCTACCTGGCCGCGGGCCTGGCCGCGGGTGCGCTGCACTCGCTGGTCTCGTACGAATCGCGCGTGCCGACCGTGGGCGCGAGCGGGGCCATCGCCGGCGTGCTCGGCGCGTACGCGGCCGCCTATCCGCGCGCCCGCGTCGTCACGCTGATTCCGCTGTTCCCGTTCTTCCAGGTCGTCGCCCTCCCCGCGCTGCTCGTGCTCGGGCTGTGGTTCGGCTTCCAGTTCCTGAGCGGCGCGCTGTCGCTGGCCGGCGCCGGCGGCGGCGTAGCGTGGTGGGCGCACATCGGCGGCTTCCTGTTCGGCTTTGGCGTGATGCGCGCGGCCATCCGCGTGCAGCGGCCGCGCGGCTGGGTCTAGAGGCGCGGGCGACTTCGCCCGCGCGCCCGTGCCGGCTCGCGCGTGCGGCCCGGTCTCCCAGGATCGCCGTTTCCGCCGGCTTTTCACGCTTCGGCCGATGGTCTAGCATTCTCGCCCCACTCCCGCTCCGGCCGGGGAACGGCCTTTCTCCCAAGGAGGACGACGTGCGCAGCGATCTCGACCGTCTGATGCGTGAACGCGGTCTGGCCGGCCTCGTGGTGCTGGCCCACGACCGCTACAGCCCGGCCATGCATTACGTGATCGGGCAGCGCCTGCACCACGGCGTGTACTTCCGCGGCGCCGATGGACGCGCGCACCTGATCCACGATCCCATGGAGCGTGACCAGGCCGCGCTCGCCGGGTGCGAGCACTCCGCGTTCTCGCAGCACGGCTTCAACCGTCTCGTCTCCGAGGAGGGCGCCGCGCCGCGCGCGCTCGGCCGGCTCATCGGCCAGACCTGCGCGACGCTGGGCATCAGCGGCCCGATCGCACTGTACGGCGACACGTCGCTGGGCGCCGGCTACCAGATCGTCGAGCGCGCGCTGCAGATCCACAACGCGCTGAGCGTGGATCGCACGATGCCCGACCTGCTGGCCGAGGCGCGCACCACGAAGGACGCGGACGAGATCGCGGCCATCCGCAACGCGGCGCGCGGCACCGTGGCCGCGATCGAGCGCGTGCGCGAGTACCTCTCGCGGTTGAAGAAGAAGGGCGACACGTTCGTGAACGGCGGCTCGGGTCCGGCCACGCTCGGCGACGTGCGGCGCCTGATCCAGGCGGTGTTCCTCGAGCACGGCCTCGGCGAGGACGGCGAGAGCATCGTGTCGCAGGGCCGCGACGCGGGCGTCCCGCACAATCGCGGCAACGATCGCGAGCCGCTGCGCGCCGGCGCGCCGCTCCTGATCGACATCTTCCCGGGCGAGGCGGGCGGCGGCTACCACAGCGACCTGACGCGCACGTTCTGCCTCGGCGCGCCGCCCCAGCCGCTCGCCAAGCTGTACGACGACGTGAACGACGCGTTCCGCCTGGCGATGGGCAAGCTCCAGGTCGGCGGCCTGTGCCGCAGTTATCAGGAGGACGTGTGCACGTTGTTCGAGCAGCGCGGCCACGCCACGCTGCGCACGAACGAAGGCGCCGAAGAAGGCTACGTGCACGGGCTCGGCCACGGCGTCGGGCTGGCGGTGCACGAGGCGCCGCGCCTGGGCGGACCGCCCAGCAACACGCAGACGCTGACTCCGGGCATGGTGATCACGGTCGAGCCCGGGCTCTACTACCCGTCGCGCGGGCTCGGCGTGCGCATCGAGGATCTCGTGCTCGTGCGCGAGGACGGCTCGTTCGAGAACCTGACGCCCGCGCCGTACGACCTCGTGATCGAGCCTCGCGGTTGAAGACGCGCATCCACGACATCGTGCCCCCGCCGCGCCGCGAGCGCGCCGTGCTCGTGGGCCATGTCGGTCGCGACGGGCGCGACTTCGACCGCTCGATGGAGGAGCTGGCGCGCCTCGCCGACACCGCGGGTGCGAGGTCGCAGGCCACGCTCGTCCAGAGGCGCGGCACGATCCATCCGGCGACCTTCATCGGCAAGGGCAAGCTCGAGGAGCTGCGCGTGCTCGTGCAGGACCTGAAGGCCCAGCTCGCCATCTTCAACGACGACCTCTCGCCTCCCCAGGTGCGCAATCTCGAGAAGGCGCTCGACGTGCGCGTGATCGATCGCTCCGAGCTGATCCTCGACATCTTCGCGAGCCGCGCGCGCACGCGCGAGTCGCGGCTGCAGGTCGAGCTGGCGCAGCTCGAATACACGCTGCCGCGCCTGACCGGCATGTGGACGCACCTCGAGCGTCAGGCCGGCGGCATCGGCACGCGCGGCCCCGGCGAAACGCAGCTTGAGGTCGACCGCCGCCGCGTGCGCGAGAAGATCGCGCGCCTGAAGCGCGACCTGGAAGGCGTGTCGCGCGAGCGCGAGACGCAGCGCGACCGCCGGCGCCGCGAGTTCCGCGTGGCGCTCGTCGGCTACACGAACGCGGGAAAGAGCACGCTGTTCAACGCGCTCACGCGCTCCAAGGTGTTCGTCGAGGACCGCCTGTTCGCGACGCTGGACGCGACGACGCGGCAGATGGTGAGCCCGGAGCGCCGCGTCGCGCTGCTGACCGACACCGTCGGCTTCATCCGCAAGCTGCCGCATCATCTCGTCGCCTCGTTCCGCAGCACGCTCACCGAGGTCGTCGAAGCCGACCTGCTGCTGCACGTCGTCGACGGCGCGGATCCCGACCATCGCCGGCAGATGATCGCCGTCGACGGCGTGCTCGAAGAACTGCTGACGACGGCGCGGCCGACGCTCGTGGTGTACAACAAGTGCGACCAGCTCGTGGACCCGCTGACCGCGGACGGCCTGCGCCTCGAGTCGGCGGGGAGCCGCGTGATCTCGGCGCGCACCGGCGAAGGGCTGCCCGAGTTGCGCGCGGAGCTGTGGCGCCTGGCCGCCGAGCACGTCGAACGGCGCGCGTCGTGAGCGCGGCGTCCGTGAGCGAGCGGCGCGGCGCCGCGCGTGGCACACGCGCTCCGATCGAGGCGGGCGTGCGCGTGGCCGCCGCCCCCGCGGACGTCTTCGCCGCGCTCACCGAGGCGCGCGGCCTCGAGCGCTGGTTCTGCGCGCGCGCCGCGAGCGACGCGCGCGCGGGCGGCGCGCTGAGCCTCGAGTGGCGCGGGCCGGACGCGAGCCGCGAAGTCTACGCCGGCGTCTGGACCGAGTTCCGCCCGGCGCTGGCCTGCGCGTACCGCGGCGGGCACGCCGGCTATCCGGGGGGCGAGGCCGGCGACGTCCGCCTGACGCTGGAACCGGTCGCCGGCGGCACGCGCGTCGCCATGCGCCACACGCTGCCGGACGGCGCGGCCTACGACGCGCTGGCCGAGCGCTACGCCGCGGCCTGGCCGCGCGCGCTCGCGCGGCTCGCCGCCCTGTGGCCCGCACGCCAAGAGGAGGAAGCGCCATGAACGAGACCGCGACCGCCCGGCGCACGCTGCGCTTCGGCCACAGCCCGGACGCCGACGACGCGTACATGTTCTACGGCTTCCACACCGGCCATGCGGCCATCGAAGGCTGCCGCGTCGAGCACGTGCTCGAGGACATCCAGTCGCTGAACGTGCGCGCGATCGAACGCGCCGACCTCGAGATCACCGCGGTCTCGGCGCACGCGTACGCGCACCTGATCGACCGCTACGCGGTGCTGGCGTGCGGCGCGTCGATGGGCTTCGGCTACGGACCCGTGCTGGTGTCGCGCGGCGCGCGCACGCTGGACTCGCTGCGCGGCCGGCGCGTGGCCACGCCGGGACGCCTGACGACGGCCGCGCTGCTGCTGCGGCTCGAATGTCCGGAGTGCGAGCCCGTCGAGGTGCGCTTCGATCGCATCCCCGAGGCCGTGCTGGCCGGCGAGGTCGAAGCCGGCGTCATCATCCACGAGAGCCAGCTGACGTACGTCGACGAGGGCCTGACGAAGGTCCTGGATTTCGGCGAGCTGTGGAAGGAGCGCGACCATCTGCCCGTTCCGCTCGGGCTCGACGTGGTGCGCCGCGACCTGGGGCCCGCGCTGATGAGCGCGGTGAGCCGGGGCTTTCGCGCCAGCATCGAGTCGGCCCACGCGCACGAGGACGAGGCGCTGGCGTACGCGCTCCAGTTCGGGCGCGGCCTCGACACCGGCAAGGGCCGGCGCTTCGTGCGCATGTACGTGAACGAACTCACGCTCGACATGGGCGCGCTCGGCCGGCAGGCGCTGGAGCGGCTGTACGCGCGCGCGGTCGAGGTCGGCGTCATCGCCGCCGCGCCCCCGCTCGAGATCGTCTAGTCCACCGGCTGGACGCCGCGCCGCTTCGCGCCGCGCGGCGGGAACGCGAAGAACAGCGCGAGCCCCAGATCCAGCGCGACGCCGGCCATCGGGCTTCCCAGTCCGAGCAGGAACGCCGCCAGGTAGATCAGCGGCCCGAACGCGTACTGCCGGTGCACGGCGCGCACTTCGGGCGCGTCGTGCGGCGGGCCGAGGAGCGACGGCCGGCGGCGCGGCGACGACGCGTAGCGCCACAGCGCGTTGAACGCGATCGCCACGAACACGAACGTCCCCGAATAGACCGCCGCGGCCACGCGCCCGCCCGGATGCCCGAGGTGCGCGGCGATGAGCGCGGTCGGGAACGGCACCACCGTGACGCCGAGCAGCAGCAGCCCGTTCAGCATCAGCAGCGAGTGGTCGACGCGGCGGATGAGCCGGAACAGGCGGTGGTGGTTGAGCCACATGATGCCGATGGTGGCGAAGCTGGTGAGCAGCGCGACGTAGTGCGGCCACTGCTCCATCAACTGCGCCCCGAGCGCGGCGCCGGCCTCGGGCCCCGGCACCTTGAGTTCGAGCACGAGCAGCGTGATGGCGATGGCGAACACGCCGTCGCTGAACGCCTCGATGCGCGCGGTCTCGGCGAGATCGGCTTGTGCGGTCGTCTGGGACATGGAGATCGCTCCGGTCGGGTCGCGTGGGTCGGCGGAGTGGACCACGGAGGGGCCGCCCGCGGCAATCTCGCCGGCGCGCGAGCCGGAGCACGTCAGCGCGTGGCGAGCCAGCGGCGCGCGGCGTCGAGTCCTTCGCGGGCGATGCCGTGCCCGCCCGGCTGCGCAACGAACGTGACGTCGGCGCGCGCGGCGCCGAGCAGCGCCGCCAGGCGTTCAGCGCCGGCCAGGGGCGCGATCGGATCGGACGTCCCGGCCACGATCAGCACGCGCGTGCCGGCGAGATCGAGTCCGGCGTCGGGCTCGAACGGGACCATCGGGCTGAACAGCGCGGCGCCGGCGAGCAGCCCGGGCTCGCGGAACAGCAGGCTCGCCGCGATGTTCGCGCCATTCGAGAAGCCGACCGCCACGATTCCCGAGGCGTCGAGCGCGTACGTCGCGACCGCGGCCCTCACGAACGCCGCCAGGTCGCGCGTGCGCCGCGTCAGGTCCTCCTGGTCGAACACGCCTTCGGCGAGCCGCCTGAAGAACCGCGGCATGCCGTGCTCGAGCACCGCGCCGCGCGGCGCGAGCTGCGCGGCCTGCGCATCGAGCGCGTCGCCGAGCGGCGCGAGGTCGTGCTCGTCGCCGCCCGTGCCGTGCAGCAGCAGCAGCGTTCTGCGTGACGCGCCGCGCGCGGGCGCGAAGCGATGGACGAACCCGGCGATCGTCTGCGAATCGCTCATGTGCGCGAGACTACCAGCAGCGGCGCGGGGGTTGTGAGGCCGGGGAGCAACCGATAGTGTGCCGCCGTGCACCGCCTGCCGCGTCTCCTCTCCCACGTCGCGATGTTCCTGGTACTGGCCGCGGCCGGCGCCGAGTTCTGGATGCTGCACGCGAACGCCTGGGGCCTCGGCTCGCGCTCGCCGGTGCTCGGCTACGACGCGGCCGAGTACGCCGTCGCGGCCCGCGAGCTGGCGCGGCACGGGCAGTGGGTCACGACGTACGCGCTGCCCGTCGAGCTGGCGCGCCACGCCACGCCGCCGTGGCCGCTCGCGCTCGTGCAGCCGGGCATGGTCGTGACCGAGGCGGCGCTGTTCCAGCTCGCGCCTCCCGACATGCGCCGCGGCCACGACTCGATGATGACCGACGCGCGGCGCCCCGATCAGATGGAGTGGCTCGTCCTCGTCCTGCCGTTCGTGAGTTTCATCGTGATCGCGGTCGGCCTCGGGCTCGCGGTGTCGCACGTGCTGAGGCGTTTCGCGCCGAACGTCTCGATCGTGAGCCGCGTCGCGGCGGGAACGGTCATCGGCCTCGCGTTCCTGGCGGATCCGGAGGCGCAGCACTTCGCGATCGGCGGGTTCACGGAGCTGCCGTTCACGCTCGGCCTCGTCGGCGCACTCGCCGCCCTCGCGCTCGGCATCGCGCCGCGACTGCCGTTCGCGCTCGGGCTGCTGCTCGGCGTCACCGGCACGTTCCGCGGCGCGATGCTGTGGCTGGCCCCGATCTTCGCGCTGGGCGCGGCCGCGGCGGCGCCCGCCGGCCGGCGCGGGCGGACGCTGCTGCTCGTGCTCGCCGGCTACGCGATCCCGCTCGCGCCGTGGTGGATCTACAAGTGGCGGAACTTCGGCACGCCGGCGTGGGACCTGTCCGCGCGCTCGGTGTGGGACGGCGTGCAGGGCCGGACCTGGTTCTCGTTGTTCAACGATCCGGATCCCGGCGGCCTGCCGCACGGTCTCGCGGGCGCGCGCCTGCTCGCGGCGAAGGTCGCGCGCAATCTACCGTCGCTCGCGCTCGACATGCTGAATGGCCCGCGCGCGCTGTTCGTGGGCGCGCTCGCGCTGTGGGCCTGGGTGACGCGTGAGCCGCGCGGCCTGCGCGCGGCGGCCTGGACCGCGCTGGCGTTGGCCGCGGCGTCCGTGTTCACGGCCGCGCTCAGCGTGCCGCAGCTCCGCTACCTGTTCCCGACGCGCGTCCTGGTCGAGGCCGCCGGGCTGCTCGCCGTGTGGGGCCTGATCGCGCGCGCCGACACGCTGGCCCCCCGCGTCCGCGCCGTGCTCGCCGTCGGCATCGCGCTGCTCACGCTCGGCTGGGGCGCCCGGCAGTGCGCGCTCGGGCTCGACGAGGCACGGCGCACGTCCGAGGTGCGCGGCGTGCCCACGACGCTGACGCTGCTGCAGATCTCGCGCCTCGTCAGTCTCGGCGTGCCCGCCGGGGAGCCCGTGATGTCGAACCTGGGGCCGATCCTGGCCTGGGAATCACGCCGCGCCGTGATCCATCTCGCCGAGTCTCCGGATCTCGTGGCGGCGTGCCGGCGCCGCGTGGACTTCAGCAACGTGATCCTGGCGTTCCGCGACGCGCGCGCCGCGTGGCCCGAATGGCGGGAGCTGATCGAGCACCCGAACGACGCGATGCATCACCCCGGATGGAACATCCGCCAGCTGCGCGTGTTCCAGAGCGCGGACGGTTTCCAGGTGGTGTGGCTGGAACTCAAGCCGCTCGAGCCGTCCGAAGCCGCGCTCGTGCCGGCGAGCGCGCCCTAACGCAGGAGCATCGGCCTCAGGGGACGACTCAGCGCAGCATGGCGACGCGTCGCACGTAGCTGCGTCCGTTCACCTGGATGCGCGCGAGGTACACGCCGGCGTGGACCGGCACACCGCCCGAGTCGCGCCCGTTCCACTTGAGCGTCCACTGTCCGGGTCCGAGCCGCCCGGGCACGTCGCTCCACACGCGGCGCCCCGTGATGTCGAGGACGTCGAGCGACACGCCCGACTCGGCGGGCAGCTGCAGCGCGAACGTGACGCTGCCGGGCGCCGGATTCGGCGTGGCGCCGGACAGCGCGAACACGAGCGGCGGCGGCGTAACGCCGAGCGTGCCGTCGCCGTTCACCACGGTGATCGTGCGCGCGACGCCGTTGTTCGTCTCGTTCGTCTCGACCACGGTCTTCAGCGTGTCCGCGGCCACGCGCAGCACGTGGTTTCCGGCGGCGAGCACCGGCGGCAGCACGACCGTCACCTGCACGCTGTCGAGCCCGGCCACGATGGTGTCGCCCTCGGCCAGCGTCGTGTTGTCCGCGATCAGGCGCCAATGCGAGATGTGCGCCGGCATCGGGCCGTTGTTGCGCAGCCAGAACTGATAGCCGGTCGGATTCGCGGTGCCCGGGTTGCCCGGGTTCGTGAGCAGCCCGAACGGTTGCAGGTCCGCGCTCGGGAAGATGTTCACCGTCGCCGTATCCTTCAAGCTGCCCGTGTCGGTGACGATGAAACGGAGGAGGAAGTACACGCCGGTGCCGTCGTCGTGGTTGAAGCCGAGGAACGACAGATAGCTGCTGTCGGCTTGCTCGCTGATCGGATGGACGTGCGTGTTGTGGTGGAGATCCATCTCCCAGCGGTACGTCAGGGCGCTGGAAGGATCCTGGGCGTCCGTGCCGGTGCCCAGGCACTTGATGGTGTCGCCCGTCGCGTAGAACGTGCTGTCGCCCGGCATCTGGATGATCGCGTGCGGCTTCGTGTTCGTGACGAGCACCGCGTTGCCGCCGCCGAAGTCGTCGAGCAGCGACGACGTGGCGCCGTACAGCGTGAGCCCGACGCGCCCGCCGCCGTTCGCGAACTGCCAGCCGGCCACCGACGTGATGCCGAACGACTGGCCGTTCTTGTAGACCTGCACCGTGCCGTCCGCGTACGCGCGCGCGCCGAACGTATCGCCGTCGTTGAACTGGACCGGCGAGAACGTCGCCCAGTTCACCCACGTCGTCGTCGGGTCGTAGGTGTCGATCGTCACCAGGTTGTCCACGCCGTCCCAGCGGCACTCGATGTGCCCGGCGTCCGTGCTCGTGCCCTGGATCTTCAGCAGCACGTCGTGCTCGAACGCGCCCTGCGTGGCCTGATTGAAGTGGATGTACGCCTCCTGGTCCGGGCCGAAGATCGCGCCGTTCCAGGCCGTGGTCGCGTAACAGCACGTCTGCGTGAGCTGGTTGTTCGAGATGTTGAGCCCGGACGTCGAGCCGGTCCACTGCCCGCCGATCGCGCCGTTCGCGCGATTGAAGTTGTCGAGGATGCCGGTCGTCGGGAACGCGCCTGAATTCGCGACCACGACGGTCACCGTGTCACGCCCGATCTGGCCGAGCGTGTCCGTCACGGTGAGCACGGCCTTGTACGTGGCCGGGTTCGTGTACGTGTGGCTCGGGTTCGGCAGGCTCGAGCCCGAGGCGTCGCCGAAGTTCCAGCTGAACGTCATCGGGTCGTTGTCGGGATCGTTCGAACCGTTGCTCGAGAAGTTCACGTTGACGGGCGCCGTGCCGACCGTGGGCACGCCGTTCGCGATGGCCTGCGGCGGCGAATTGCCCGGCACCGAGTTCGTGTAGCGGATGCGGAACACCTGGCTGCTGATGATCGAGATGTAGATCAGATTGCCGCTGACCGGCTCCAGCTCGAGATCGACCGGCCCGTTCATGTCGTCGCAGAACGGCTGGATCTCGACGAGATTGTCGAGCGAGTCGATGACCGCGACCTTCATCCAGTTCTGCCCGTAGTCCATGAAGAAGTACTTGTTGCGATACGTGCCCGGATACAGCTTGGCCTGGTAGAACTGGCCGCCGAGCGATGTATTGCCGATGAACCCGGGCGGCACGCTGAGGTTGGGATCCGTGTGATTCCACGTCGCGGCCGGCGAGCTGACGGGCGACGGATCGTCGGCGGTGCCGATCGAGCCGCAGTCGTCGTGCGGCGGCGTCGCCAGCTGGTACGGCTGACACGCTCCGATGCCTTCGTAGCACGGCCAGCCGAAGTTCTTGCCGCCGACCTTCGCGATGTTCATCTCCTCCCACGTCACCCAGCCCACGTCGCCGATGAACAACGTGCCGGGCTTGGCCTGCGACGTGTCCGTGCTGCCCGTGCCCGGCCGAATCGCGAAGCGGAAGGGATTGCGCAGGCCGTACTCGAAGATCTTCGAGCGCTTGTCCGCGAGGTTGCCGTCGGCGAACGGATTGCTGGCGTAGCCGTGGCCGTTCGCGGGATTGAGCCTCAGGATCTTGCCGTCGATCGAGCTCAGGGATTGCGAGCGGAACGCGCCGATGTCCTCGTAGGGATCGACGCGTCCGGCCAGGAACATCTTCGGCGAGTTGCCGCCGGCGTCCATGTAGTCGAACTGCGCGCCGTCACCGGCCGACACCATGAGGCTGCCGTCACGCCCCCAGCGCAGGTTGCCGATCGTGTGCGACGGCGAGCCGATCCCGGGCGCGTTGTTCCAGGTCGTGCCCATCAGGATCGTGCGCGACGACGCCACGAGTGCGTTCGAGTCGCTGAAGCTCACCGTGTACCGCGTGAGCCGGCCGAAACCGGGATCGGACGTGTCGACGCCGTTCGAATCGGGGTCCACCGTGTACAGGAAGTACACGAAGTGATTCGTCACGTAGTTCGGGTCGACGGCGATGCTCAGCAGACCGCGATCGCTCTCGTCGAGGACTTCGTTGTCGGCCTGCCACAGCGGCGTCGCGTTCTTCACGCCGTTGTTCACGATCCACACCCGGCCACGCTTCTCGGCGACGAGCATGCGCCCGCCGGGCAGGAACGCGACCTGCGTGGGATTGACGAAGGCTGCGCCGGGCGCGACGTCCTCGGCGACGAACCCGCTCGGCAGGTTGATGGCGCGCGACTCCGGCGCTCGAGCGACGAGGAACAGCAGGGCAAGCGGAAGCGCGAGCTTCAGGCGATTCAAGTAGGGCCTCGAGTCGAATGCGTGGTGAACGTGCGGCGATGGACGCGGCCAGGCAAAGGGGTCGCCGATCCTATCGGCGTCCCTGGGACAAGCAATGAAAAATCAGACATGCGGCCGTCGTTCTCGCTCCCGGTCGCCGCCCGTCGGGCGCGACCGCCAGGCTCCGTCCGCGATGCGCCCGGCGAGTCGCCGACCTCTCGCGGAAGGTCACGGCGGATCGACGCGCGGGTTCGCGTTTCGTCCCGGGCGAGGAGAGCGCCCGGACGATGCGGACGAGGCCCGCTCGCCGGAGAGCGTGGGGGCGAAGGCGCGAGGTGACGACCTCCGCGCCCGGTGCCGCTCCCGCAGCCGAACAGGGCCTCGTCCGCTATGCAGGATGTGCAATCGCCGCGCCCGCACAGCGAACGATCAACAATCGCTTGGCGCGCGCGGGATTGAGGCGATTGGACGGACTCGCGTCGTGAGGCGAAATGGGGCAGCGCCCCCAAAACTGTCGCCCCGACTGACACCGGATGCGCCCGCTCGCCCACATTCGGCGAGGCGTGAGTTCAGCGCGGCAGGACGAGCGGGCCGCTCGCCGGCTCTTCACCCTCGAGCACGCTCGGGTACTCGGCGGGTCGCTCGCGCAGGCTCTCGACGAACAGCGGCACGTCGTCGCTCAGGGTGCCGAGGGTCTCGGGCGGCTCGCCGACGCGGAGGATCTCGTACAGCGTGCTGCGCTGGGCCGGCGTGTAGCCCGACTCGCGGATCAGCGTCTCGATCTCGGCGATCGTGGTCTTGTTGAGGTGGCCGGTCGCCAGGTGCACGTTCTCCTCGAACAACGTGCCGCCGAAGTCGTCGGCGCCGAAGTGCAGCGCGATCTGCCCGGTCTTCTTGCCCTCGCTGAACCACGTCGCCTGGATGTGGTCGAAGTTGTCGAGGTAGACGCGCGCCGCGGCCAGCACGCGCAGGTATTCGGAGGCCCCCGCGACGTGCGGCACCTTGGATTCCATGGGCGTGTTGCCGCGCTTGTACGACCACGGCACGAACGCCGTGAACCCGTGCGTGTCGTCCTGCAGCGCGCGCACGTACGTCAGGTGCTCGACGACCTCGGCCGGCGTCTCGACGTGGCCGTACATCATGGTGGCCGTCGAGCGCATGCCGATCTGGTGCGCGGTGCGATGCACGTCGAGCCAGGCCTCGGGCCCGCCCTTCTTGACCGACACCCGGCGCCGGACACGCGTCGCCAGGATCTCGGCGCCGCCGCCCGGCAGGGTGCGCTGGCCGGCCTCGAACAGCGCCTCGAGCACGCCGCGCATCGGGAGACCCGAGACCTCCATCATCTGGTGGATCTCGGGCGCCGAGAAGAAGTGCGGCGTGATGTGCGGGTACAGCCGCCGCGCCTCGCGCACGATCGTCGGGTAGAACTCCCAGGGAATCGCCGGATTGAGGCCGCCCTGCAGCAGCACGGTCGTGGCGCCCAGACGATCGGCGTCGGCCATCATCTTCATGACGCCGGCCACGTCGTGCGTGTAGGCGTCCTTGGCGTTCGCCTGGGGCTTCCGATAGAACGCGCAGAAGTGGCAGTCCACCGTGCACACGTTCGTGTAGTTGGGATTCGTGTCGATCACGTACGTGACGAGTTTGGGATCGGTCTTCCGCGACCGGATCTCGTCGGCGAGCGAGCCCAACTCGAGCAACGGTGCGTCGGTGAGGAGGCTGACGCCTTCTTCCGGGCTCAGACGCCGGCCGTCACGGACCTTGGATTCGATGTCACGCCACACGTGAGGCTGCCTTTCGCGTCGTCCGTCCCGCCGTCGCCGCGCGCGCGAGTCGCGCGCTGGGCGGCGAGAATACATCGAGCCCGCGGGAGGCGTCGAGCCGGGGGGCCGTTCGCGTATGATGGGCGCCGCGCCGGACTCGGCGCACGTCGGAACCGAGAGGGAGCCCGCCAGGATGGCCGCATCCCCGCCACAGACACTCGCGCCGAGCCCACGCTGGACGCGCCTCGACTGGGCGGCGCTCGCGCTGCTCGCCCTCCTGGGCGCGCTCAACCTGGCGCAGCCGCTGGCCTGGGATCAGACGATGTTCGCGCTCGGCGCGCGGCGCATGCACGCGGGCGGTGTGCTGTACCGCGACTACTGGGATCCCAAGCAGCCCGGGCTGTTCTTCTTCTACGAACTGGCCGGCGTGCTGTTCGGCTGGGGCGCGGGCGGCGTCCATCTCCTCGAACTGATCGCGCTCGTCGGCTTCGGCGCGCTGCTGGTCTTTTCCTTGCGCACGCGCTTCACCCACCGCGCGCTCGCGAGCTGGGCGCCGCTGCTCGCGATCGGCTGGTTCTACGCCGTGACCACGGACTGGCATCTCACGCAGATCGAGGCGCTGGTCGCGCTGCCGCTTTACGTGTCGGCCTGGTCCGCGGCGCGGGCCGCGGCGCTCGCGCTCGCGGCCGGAGTGGCGCTCGCGGTCGCCCCGCTTGCGCTGTACTTTGCCGCGCATCACGCCACGCGGCACTTGCTCTGGACGACGTTCGTCTACCCGGGCCAGGCGCTGTCGCAGCTCCGCTCGTTGCGCATCCACTATCTGCTGGCCGGCCTCGGGTGGTTCGCCGTGACGTGGGCGCCGCTCCTCGCGCTGCTGCCGTTCGCGCTGCGCGACGCCGCACCGTCCGGGCCCGCGGCCGCGCGCGCCGCGGGCGGCCGGTCCGACGCGCTCACGCTGGCGCTCGCGCTGTGGGTCGGCGTCGGCTTCTTCACGCTCATGGTCCAGAGCCTCTCCTACTGGGAGTACCAGTTCGTGCTGCTCGCCGCGCCGCTGGGGCTGCTCGCGGCGCGTGCCGTCGACACGCTGTGGCCGAAGCTCGGAAGGCCGGCGCGGACCGCGCTCGTGCTGGCGCTCGTCGCCATCCCGGCGGTTCACGTCGCGCAGAAGACCGCGACGCTCGCCGCGCACGGCTTCGCGCTCGACGCCGCGTCGCGCGACTCCTACCAGGTCGCGGTCAGTCACGACCGCGCGCTGCCGCTCATTCGCGCCGACGTCGCGTGGCTCGCGGGAAGCGACGCGCGGCCGGGGCCGATCTGGGTGATGGGCAACCCCATGATCTACGCGGAGAGCGGCCGCGCGCAGGCCATCCCGCGCAACGGCGCGAGCTTCATCGAATACGCGACGCCCGAGGAGTGGGCGCGGATCACGGCCGACCTCGAGCGCGCGCGGCCGACATACGTCTTCGTGTGGAGCGCGTACCTGCCGATGCTGTCCGCGTCGACCGACAAGTGCGCGGGCTTCCTGAACTGGCTGGGCACGGACTACCGCGCGGTGCGGCGCACGCGCGAAGGCTTCTGGTTCGAGCGTCGCGAGGTCCCGGCCGCGCGCTGAGCCGGCCCGGCCGGCGGCGCCGCGCGCACGCGCTGCCGCCGGCCTCGCGTCGCCTCGTTGCGCCGCGCCGGGCGCGGCCCCTACCATCGCGACCTCCATGGATCCGCCGCCGGCGAAGAGCGCCGAGGAATTCCTCACCGAGTACGATCTCTACCTGCTGCGCGAGGGCACGCACCTCAGCGCGTGGGAGAAGCTCGGCGCGCATCCGATCACGCAGGACGGCGTCGCCGGCACGCACTTCGCGGTGTGGGCGCCGGACGCGGACCAGGCCTCGGTCATCGGCGACTTCAACGGCTGGCGACACGGCGCGAACCCGCTCGTCCCGGCCGGCGACTCCGGGATCTGGCGCGGTTTCGTCGCCGGCGTGGCGGCGGGCGCTCTCTACAAGTACGCGCTGCGCGCACGCGCCGGGGGGACACGCCTCGAGAAGGCCGACCCGTACGCGTTCTCCGCCGAGTTCCGGCCGCGCACCGCGTCGCGCGTGTGCGCGCTCGACGGCTACCCGTGGGGCGACGCGGCGTGGCTGGAACGGCGCCGCGCCGCGCAGGCGCTGGACGCGCCGATCAGCGTCTACGAAGTGCACCTCGGCTCGTGGCGGCGCGTGCCCGAGGACCACGACCGCTGGCTCTCGTATCGCGAGATCGCCGGGCCGCTGGCCGAGTACGCGAGCGCGCTCGGCTTCACGCACGTCGAGCTGATGCCGATCACCGAGCACCCGTTCGACGGTTCGTGGGGCTACCAGACGACCGGCTACTTCGCGGCGACGAGCCGCTTCGGCTCGCCGCACGATCTGATGTTCCTGATCGACACGCTGCACCAGCACGGGCTCGGCGTGATCCTCGACTGGGTGCCCGCCCACTTTCCCGACGACGAGCACGGGCTCGCGCGTTTCGACGGCAGTCACCTCTACGAACACGCCGACCCACGTCTCGGGCGCCACCCGGACTGGGGCACGCTGATCTTCAACTACGGGCGCATCGAGGTCGCGAACTTCCTGATCAACAGCGCGCTGTTCTGGATCGAGCGCTATCACGTCGACGGCCTGCGCGTCGACGCCGTCGCTTCGATGCTGTACCTCGACTACTCGCGCCGGCACGGCGAGTGGCTGCCGAATCCGTTCGGCGGCCGGGAGAACCTCGAGGCGGTCGCGTTCCTGAAGCACCTGAACGAGCGCGTCTACGGCCAGCACCCGGACGTGATCACCATCGCGGAGGAGAGCACCGCGTGGCCGGGCGTGTCGCGGCCGACGTACGAAGGCGGGCTCGGCTTCGGGCTCAAGTGGGACATGGGCTGGATGCACGATCGGCTCGAGTACTTCGCGCGCGATCCGGTGCATCGCCGCTGGCACCAGGACCGGCTCACGTTCCGCGGGCTGTACGCGAACAGCGAGCACTTCGCGCTGCCGCTGTCGCACGACGAAGTCGTGCACGGCAAGGGCTCGCTGCTGTCGAAGATGCCGGGCGATGCGTGGCAGCAGTTCGCGAACCTGCGGTTGCTCCTGGGCGATCAGTTCGCGCAGCCCGGCAAGAAGCTGTTGTTCATGGGCGGCGAGTTCGCGCAGGGGCGCGAGTGGAGCCACGAGCGCAGCCTCGACTGGCACCTGCTCGCGGACGCGCGCCACCGCGGCGTGCAGCGCTGGGTGCGCGATCTGAACACGCTGTATCGCGGCGAGCCCGCGCTGCACGAGCGCGACGCCGATCCCGCCGGCTTCGAGTGGGTCGACTGCAGCGACGCGTCGCAGAGCGTGGTCAGCCTGCTGCGCCGGGGGTCCGACCCGAACCGCGCCGTGCTGTTCGTGTTCAACTACACGCCGGTGCCGCGCGCCGACTACCGGATCGGCGTACCGTGGGGCGGGCGCTGGAGCGAAGTGCTGAACAGCGACGCGTCACTGTATGGCGGCAGCGGCCAGGGCAATCTCGGCGGCGCCGACGCCGCGCCCACGCCGACGCACGGGCGCTCGCACTCGATCACGATCGGGCTGCCGCCGCTCGGCGTCGTCGCGTTCCGCGGCGTGCGCTAGGAGCGCCGCGCCGCCGCGCGGCGCGCGAAGGCTAGCGCAGCCGCACCAGCCGCTCGCTGAGTCGTTCGCTTCCGGCGCGCACGCTGAGGAAGTACAACCCGCCCGCGGCTTCCGCGCCCGCTTCGTCACGGCCGTCCCAGTAAAGCGCCACGCGCCCGCTGCGCGGACCCGAGTCGAGGCGCCGTACGAGGCGGCCGCGCACGTCGACGATCGACGCTTCGATGTTCGCGGGCGCGGGCAGCGTGAGCCACGCGCTCGCGCTGCCGCGCGTCGGATTCGGCGAAGGCGCCGACAGCGTGAGCCGCGAACGCGTGGGCGCGGGAACGCTCAGCACCGAGTCGCCGAGCCAGATGTCGCGCAGCGACGTCTCGGCCGCGGCCGCCGCGAACGGCGTGACTCCGAGCGCCTCGCAGATCGTGCGCAGCACCGTGTAGTGCGTGATGTGCGTGCTCGAGACCACACCGGGCGCGACTTGCGTGCCGCGAAACGCCGTCAGGATGTTGTTGTTGGACGAATGATCGTCCTCGTCGTACGTCACGATCATCATCCACGGCGTGCCGGCGATCGCGTCGAGTATGGGCGGCATCTGGTTCGACAGCCACGTGTCCGCGGTGGCCGGATCGGTGTCGTGCCCGTCGTCGTCGTTGTTCGGGATGATGAAGCTGAGCCGCGGCAGCGTGCGGTTCGTGATGTCGACCGCGAGGTCGGCGTACGGGCGCTCGTTCAGGTGATTCGAGTTGTTGAAGTTCGTCCATGGGTTGTGGCGCCGCACGTACAACGCCGCGTCCCATGTGCACACCAGCGCGCCCGCGTTCGGCAGGTTCTCCGAGTACGCGCGCCACGTGACGCCGGCCGCCTCGCACGCGTGCCCGAGATTCTCGGTCGAGAAGAACGTCCCGGTCGCCAGGCAGTTGTCGTTCGTGATGCCCTGCGTCGAGCCCGACCACAGCGCGAGGTAGTTGGGCTGCGACGGATGGCCGATCGCGTACGACTGGGAGAACGACGTGCCCTGCGCCTGGAAGCTGGACTGCCACGGCTGGACGCGTGCCACGTCGTACGCGGTGTTCTCGAGCACGACCACGACCACGTGATCGCACGGCGGTGCGCCGTCGAGTGTCGCGCGAACGCGCGTCGATGCGGCGGGCGCGCCCGCCGCGGAAGCAGCCGCGTGGGGCGCGGCGAGCGCCGCGAGCGCGGCGCATCCCATCACGAGCAGGCAGGAGCGAGGAGTCATGAGCGGCAACTGTACCATTCGGGCGCGTCCCGAGTCTCCGGAACGCGCCCGATCGAAGCGGCGCCGTGGTGACGCGCGCCCGCGCCGGTTCAGCGCCCGTCGCCGTCGAGCAGGTTGCCGAGCGTGCCGAGGATCGAGCCTTCCTCGCGGCGGCGGCCGCCGGTCTGCGGCGCGGCGGCGTAGATGCGGCTCGCCAGACGCGAGAACGGCAGCGACTGCAGCCACACCTTGCCGGGCCCGCGCAGCGTGGCGAAGAACAGGCCCTCGCCGCCGAACAGCGCGCTCTTGATGCCGCCCACCATCTGGATGTCGTAGTCGACGCTCGGCTGCAGCGCCACGATGCAGCCGGTGTCGACGCGCAGCGTCTCGCCGGCGGCCAGGGTCCGCTCTTCGTGCGCGCCGCCGGCGTTCACGAACAGCCAGCCGTCGCCGGTCAGGCGCTCCATGATGAAGCCCTCGCCGCCGAACAGGCCGACGCCGAAGCGCTTCTGGAACGCGATGCCGATGCTCACGCCCTTGGCCGCGCACAGGAACGAGTCCTTCTGCGCGAGCACTTCGCCGCCGAGCGCGCCCAGGTTCAGCGCTTCGATCTTGCCGGGATACGGCGCGGCGAACGCGGCTTTGCGCTTCTGCTGCGACTGATTCTGGAACACCGTCATGAACAGCGACTCGCCGGTGAGCAGGCGCTTTCCCGCGCCCATCAGCGCGCCCATGATCCCACCCTGCTGCTGCGCCGAGCCGTCGCCGAAGATCGTCTCCATCGCGATGCCGTCTTCGATGTACATCATCGATCCGGCCTCGGCGACCACGGCCTCGCCGGGATCCAGCTCGATCTTCACGAACTGCATGTCGTCGCCGACGATCTCGTAATCCACTTCGTGCATGGTGCTCATCCAGGGGGTCTCCTTGGGGCCGGGCGCGAGGGCTCTGGGTTCACGCCGATCCTACGTTGCATGGCGTCGGGGGGTTGCGTCGCGCCCCGGCGCCTTCGATTTCAATCGAGTTGCAGCAGCCCATGCTGGTGGAGCAGCTGATCGAAGCGCTCCATCCCGGCCAGGTCGTCGGGGCCGAGGCGGTAGTGGAAGCGCCGGAGATACGCCTCGGTCTCGCCCGCGCTCCAGCCCGGCTCGGTCTGCTGCTTCGCCACGTCGGACAGCGACGTCAGCCCGGCCGCCAGCGAGCCGTCGAGGAACTGCGCCAGCTCGTGCTTCACGTCCGCCGGTAGCTCGGCGCGCACCGCCCACACCGCGTACACGAACGCGAGTCCGGTCCACTCCATCCAGTCCGCGCCCAGATCCAGCGTGTGCGTGAAGCCGGGCGGGCGACGGTCGCGCATGCGCATGGCGCTGTCGCCGATCATGAGCAGCGCGTCGGCCTGCGCAGGCTCGAGGCCGCGCACGTAGCGCACACCGGTGAGCCCGCGGCGCACGTCGAGCAGCAGGTGCAGCAGGCGGATCGACGTCGAGGTCTCGGGCGTCACCGAGATGCGCGCGTCGCCGAGCGCCGCGGCCGGCCGGCGCGAGAACAGCAGCACCGAGTGGACGGGCCCGCGCGCGGCCACGCCCATCGGCCCGAGCAGCTCGAAGCGCGGCTTGAGGCGCAGGTAGTCGCCCGCCGCCATGAGCCCGAGATCCACGTTGCCGGCCTCGGCCTCGCGGCCCAGTTCGCGCGGCACCAGGTTGCGCACGGCGAACGGCGCGTCGTGCCACAGCGCGTAGAACGGCGCGGCGTTGGCGTACGGAATGCGGGCGGCGACGGTGGTGGCGAGACGCGGCGGGGAACTCATCGGAGGCCAGAATCTACACGGCGTGCGGCGGGGCGTCGAGCGGGCGGCGCGCCTGCGCGGGAGCGGGCGCAGCGCCGGGGCCCGAGCCAGTAGCGCGCACGCCGGAGCGGGCGCACCCGACGGCGCCCGAGCCTCCGGCACGAAGTCCGGGGCGGGCCTCGGGGGCGGCGCCGCACGCCGGATCCGGGGCGCTCGAACGGCTGGAGTCCGGGCGGGCACGGGTCGATAACGAAACTATGTTTTACGCCCTCTCGCACGCCCGGCCGTTCCTGCCCGCGCCCGTCACCGTCGCCGGCCTCGCGCTGGCGCTGCTCGTTCCGCTCGCGCTCATCCTGTGGTTCCGCGCCCGCGCGTACCGGGCCGGTTCGGACGTCGCGGCCGGCGCGGCGTTCGCGTTCGCGCGCCGCGTGCAATGGACGGTCACCGGCGGCTGGCTGGCCAGGCTGGCGTTCGTGACGGGCGGCGCCGCCACGCGCGTCGCCGACCTGCTCCCGTTCGGAAACGAGTGGCGCGCCGTCGCCGTGATGGCGATCGCGCTCGTGCCGCCCGCCTCGGTCGCGGTCGCGGCGGCGGTGTTCGCGCACCCGGTGTGGCGGCGCCTGCGCGGCGCCGAGTTCACGCTCGGCGAAACCGTGGTGCAGACCGCGCTGCAGGTCGGCGCGTCGCTCGGGCTCCTCGGCGGTCTCGGCGTCGCGCTCGTCATGTTCCTGACCGGGCATGCGCGCTTCGGCATCGGCGCGGCGGTCGCGGCGCTCGCGCTTCTCGCCGGTCTGACCCAGGCGCGCATCGCGCTGGCCCGCGAGAATGCCGAGGCGCTGACCTCGGGCGAGCTGCGCGACCGGCTCTTTGCGCTGGCCGCGGAGGCGAAGGTCAAGCTGCGCCAGTTCTACGTCGTGCCGATGCGCCGCGCGCGCATCGCGAACGCGTTCGCGGTGCGCAACAACGTCGTCATGGTCACCGATCATCTGCTCGAGCACCTGAGCTGCCGCGAAGTCGACGCGGTGCTGGCCCACGAGATCACCCATCTGCAGCACGGCCACCCGAAGAAGCTCGCGCTGGCGCTCGGCGCCGGAGTGGCGCTCTCCGTCGTCACGCCGCTGCCGCTCCCCGGCCTCGTCGCGGTGCCGATGTCGATCCTGGCGGCGATCGTGTTCGTCTACTTCATGTCGCGGCGTTTCGAGTGGACGGCGGACGCGGGCGCGGTGCGGCTGACCGGCGATCCCGAAGCCATGATCTCGGCGCTGGCGCGCCTCAATCATCTGAACCACGTGCCGCTCGAGTGGGGCTCGTGGAGCGAACGCTGGCTCACGCATCCTTCGACGCGGCGCCGCGCCGAAGCCATCGCCCGGATCGGCGGCATCGCGCCCGAGCGCGTCGCCGAGCTGCTGCGCGGCGAGCCGTCCGACGATCCGCATTACGAGGTCGCAGCCGAGAACGCGGCGCCGCCGGTCTTCTCGACCGCATTCAAGGCGCGCACCATGGCGTCCGTCGGCTGGACGATGCTTTCGCTCTACGGGCTCGCCGCCGCCGGCACGGTGGCGGTCGCCACGCGCGCCGGAGTGCCGCGCGGCGGCCTGTTCGCGCTCGTCGCGTTCGCCGTCATCGCGGTCACGCTGCTCGCCACGAACCTGCTCTCGACCCGGCCGTATCGCCGTCTGTGTCGCGAGCTGCCGGCTCGGCTCGCGGACGAGGGCTTCCGTCTCGACGACGCCCACGCCCAGTTCGTCGGCCTCGCGCCGGACGCCGAGCCCAGGCTGTACGAGCACTTCTCGGACTGGGACGTCGGCATGCTCGTCCTCACGCGCCAGCACCTGAGCTACGTCGGCGAACGCACTCGCTTCACGCTGCTGCGCGCGCACGTGCGCCAGGTGCGGCTGGTGGGCGGTCTCCCCGGCTGGCTCCCCGTGCGCCGCGTGCTCGTGACCTGGCGCGACGACGGCCGCGGGCTCGAGGGCACGCTGAATCTGCGGGACGCCGCGTCGCGCACGCTGCTCGCGGTGACGCCGGACGCGCGGCGCCTGCTCGCGCGCATCGAGGCCTGGCGCGACGCGGCCGACCCGGACGCGCCGGCGCTGCCGCCGATCGTCGCCGGACCGCCGCGCTTCGGCGAGGTGACGAGCGTCTCGCCGCGCTCGCTGGCGACGGCACGCACGCTGCCCGCGAACGTGCTGCTGGTGACGCTGCTGGTGGCCGGCGCCTCGGCGCTGTTCGGGCTGCCACTCGCGCCGTGGCGCCCCGGATTCGCGGACGCCCTCGCCGGCGCGCTGATCGCGCTGATGTTCCAGCGCTGGCCGCTGTGGCGGTATCGCGATCGCGAGATGCCGCAGGGCACCGAGCTGCGCCGCGCCGCCTGAGCGCTCGGCGCGACGACCGCACCACTCGCCGCGACGCGAGGCACCGCCGGAAGCTTCGCCCACTCTGCTAGTGTCCCGTGAGCGGCTGCGTGGCCGCTCCTCATGACCTCGACCACGACTCCCTCAGACGATCGTGCGCCCGGCCGCACGCGCATGCTGGTGCTGCTCGCCGCGGCCGAGCTGCTCGGCATGTCGGTGTGGTTCTCGGCCAACGCGGTCGCGCCGCAGCTCGCCGCGCGCTGGCACCTGAGCGCCGGACAAGCGGGCGCGCTGACCACCGCCGTGCAGCTCGGCTTCGTCGCCGGCACCGCGCTCGCCGCGCTGTTCAACCTGGCCGACCTCGTGCCGATGCGCGCCTACTTCGCGCTCGCCGCGCTGTTCGCCGCGCTCGCGAACGCCGCGCTCGTCGTGGCCCCGGGCTACGGCGTGGCGCTGGCGACGCGCTTCGCGACCGGCTGCGCGCTGGCCGGCGTCTACCCGCCGGGCATGAAGATGATCTCGACCTGGTACCGGAGATCGCGCGGGCTGGCCATCGGCACGGTGGTCGGCGCGCTCGCCGCCGGCAAGGGCCTGCCCTATCTGCTGCACGCGATCGGCGGCGCGCCGCTGGCGACCGTCGTGCTCGGCGCGTCGGCGGCCGCCGCGCTGGCCGCGGTCCTCGTCGGCGCGCTCTACCACGACGGGCCGTTCCCGTTCCCGCGCCGCGCGTTCACGTGGCGCCTCGTGGCCACGGTCGTGCATCACCGCGCGACGCGCCTCGCCATCGCCGGCTATCTCGGCCACATGTGGGAGCTGTACGCGATGTGGACGTGGGTGCCGGCGTTCCTCGCGGCCAGCGTCGCGTTGTCCGGCGGCGCGGCGGCGGCGCACGCGTCGAGCGTGCCGCTGATGTCGTTCGGTGTGCTGGCCGCGGGCGGCGCGGGCTGCGTGTGGGGCGGCTGGTGGGCGCGCCGCGTCGGCTACGCGCGCGTCGTCACGGTGTCGATGGCGGTGAGCGCGGTGTGCGCGATCGTGATCGGCCTCACGTTCGGCGCGTCACCGTGGCTGGTCGCGACGGCCGTGTGGGTGTGGGGCTTCTTCGTGGTCTCGGACTCGGCGCAGTTCAGCGCCATGGTCACCGAGTCCGCGCCGCCGCACGCGGTCGGGACCGCGCTCACGCTCCAGACGTCGCTCGGCTTCCTGCTGACCATGGTCACGATCCAGGGCGTGCCGCCGATCGTGGACGCGGTCGGCTGGCGCGGCGCGTTCCCCGTGCTGGCGCTCGGGCCCGTGGCCGGGATCCTGGCGATCGCGCGGCTCGGGGCGGGCGGCGACGCTCAGCCCTCGCGCAGCGTCTCGAGGAACGCGTCGCCGTAGCGTTCGAGCTTGGTCGGCCCCACGCCCGAAACGCCGAGCATCTCGGCTCGCGTCGTGGGACAGGCGTCGGCCATCTGCCGCAGCGTCGCGTCGCTGAACACGATGTACGGCGGCACGCCCTCGGCGTCGGCCAGCCGCTTGCGCAGCGCGCGCAGGCGCTCGAAACGTTCGGGGTGCTCCGAGATCGCGGCCGCAACGCGACCGGTGACCGCGCGCCGCGTGCCGGCGACCAGCGCTTCCAGCCCCGAGCCGCGGCACGTGTCGCACGAGCTGCCGCACGGCTCGATGGTCTCGTCGAAGTGGCGCACCAGCGCCTGGTGCCGGCAGCCGCCGCGCTCGACCAGGCGGAACATCTCGACGGTCTTCTTGCGCGTCTCCTCGCGCACGGACGGATCGTCGATGCCGTCCAGGAACACGTCGTAGCCCATGACATCGGCCCACGAGTAGAACAGCACGCAATCGCTCGGCAGGCCGTCGCGTCCGGCGCGGCCGATTTCCTGGTACCAGGCCTCGACGCTCTTCGGCATGTCGCGGTGCACGACGTAGCGCACGTTGCTCTTGTCGATGCCCATGCCGAACGCGACCGTGGCCACGATCACGTCGATCTCGTCGCGCGCGAACGCGTCCTGGTTGCGCGCGCGCACGTCGTCGCCGAGTCCGGCGTGGTACGCGGCCGCGCGCACGCCCTGGGCGCGCAGCCACTCGCACGTCGAGTCCACGCTGCGCCGGCTCAGGCAGTACACGATGCCGCTCTCGCCCTTGTGCCGCTCGATCAGGCCGAGCACGTCGCGGCGCACGTTGCGGCCGGCGCCGCCGCCCGGGGCCGCGCCCTTCTTCTGCGCGGTCACGATCAGGTTCGGCCGGAAGAACGAGCCCTTGAAGCCGTCGGGCTTCCGCATGCCCAGCTCGCGGATGATGTCGCCGGCCACGCGCCGCGTCGCGGTCGCGGTCAGCGCCAGCACCGGGATGTCGCCGAGCTCCGACTTGAGGCCGGCGAGCTTGCGGTAGGCGGGGCGAAAATCATGGCCCCAGTGGCTGATGCAATGCGCTTCGTCGACCACGACGAGGCTCACCGAGCAGTCCGCGATCAGCGAGCGTAGCGAGCCTTCGAGGCCCTCGGGCGCGACGTACAACAGTTCCAGTTCGCCGCGGCGCAGTTCGCCGAGGCGCGCGCGCCGCTCGTCGAACGACAGCGTCGAGTTCAGCACCGCGGCCCGGAAGCCGAGCCGCTTCAGCGCGTCGACCTGATCCTTCATCAGTGAGATGAGCGGCGAGATCACGAGCACCGGGCCGGGCAGCAGCTTGGCCGGCAGCTGGAACGTGAGCGACTTGCCGGCCCCGGTCGGCATCACCGCGATGCAGTCGCGCCCGGCGAGCACGGAGTCGATGACCTTGCGCTGTCCGGGGCGGAACTCGCGGTAGCCGAAGATGGTCTCGAGCACGTGCTGCGGATCCGTGAACGGGACCGAATGGAACAGCGGGGCGCCGATGTCGGACAAGAGTCCCTCCCTGGGACCAGGGGCGGTGGGCGGTAGCGCGGAGGCGGACGCGCCGACTCT
>Ga0310810_10000237_pt1 | contig 55894 bp, 39 predicted proteins | sample NCmetagenome_FD_207641 | JGI IMG/M metagenome (GOLD analysis project Ga0310810, IMG submission 207641) | Soil microbial communities from experimental microcosm in Duke University, North Carolina, United States - NC | ecosystem: Engineered > Artificial ecosystem > Soil microcosm > Unclassified ...
GGATTTCGCGATGGTCTGTCTTCCGCCCTTCAACCGAATGCACTGTGTCGAGAGGCATGGTTTTGTCGGGGCGTTCGAAAATGGATGGCTCGTTCATATCGTTCCAGAAGCCACGAATGCCCATCCTAACGAAATCGGCATAGAGGGTTCCCCACCACTTGCGGACGGCATCACGGGTAAAATCAGGGAATACGCTATCGCCTGGCCAAACTTTTCCCACATAGACAGAACCATCGGGATTTTTGACAAAGTAGTCGCCCTTCATCCCCTCTTCATAAGGTTTGTATCCGGGATACTTGGCAATATGTAGGTCAGTGATGGCGATCACATTGAAGCCCTGCGCCTTGAGATCCTTAATCATCTGCTCAAAGGTCGGGAACCGTTCACGGTTGACGCTGAACGGACGATTATCCTGCTGATAATCAATGTCCAAGTAAATGACATCTGCGGGAATCTTTCGCTTCCGAAACTGAGCGGCGATCTCCCGCACCTCGGATTCCGGATAGTAGCTGTACCGGCACTGTTGGTATCCCAGGGCAAACAGGGGAGGCAGCGGTGCGCGGCCCACAAGCGTGGTGAAATCTTCAATCACGCGCTTAGGATCCGGCCCGTAGAAGAAGTAATAGTCGAGTTCCCCTCCGTCGGCTCCGAACGAATAAAAATCGCGCGACTCCTTTCCGAAATCAAAACTGGTGCGGTAGGTGTTGTCGAGGAAGACACCGTAAGCCGCCCCTTTCCGCATCGCCAGGAAGAACGGGATGTCCTTATAGAGAGGATCGGTCGATTCCTGCCAACCAAATGCATCTGTGTTCCACATTGTGAAAGCCAAATTACGGTGGTCGAGGGGCCCGCTCTTGTCCCCCAGAGCGAAGTAGTGTTCGTCTTCCGGCATCGACTTCCAGACACGAAATTCATCCCCGTGGAAGGCGACGGCGGATCCGGCGCGATCTTCCGAAATAACTTGCCCTTGTTGGTCCAAAAACACCACACGAAAAGGCGACCGAATGATTTTCACCCGCAGAGATCCGTTGTCGAAGGAGATAGCGTCCTCGGACTGATCGACACGGACAGATTCCGGCCGTATAGCTTCGGGCAACACGGCAAAGGAATGCTCCGCTCGGAACTGACCACTGGGGGCATACCGAAGGCGAACCGCATTAGGGGCGACGGCGGTCACGCGTACTCTCGCCTGACCAGCCGCGACTTCTACGCCCTGCGCTAGCACCTGTACGCTGGAGACATTCGAAATTGCCTGCCAGCTGTCGCTCCCAACTATATCGCCCGGGTAGAACAGGCAGGAAAGCACAAGAAGGGTTTTCAAATCGCTCATTTCTGAGAGAACTCTCGATTCAGGGTATTCACACATTCACCGAACGGTCAACCTGCCAACGTGGCGCAACTCCGACCGAATCCACCGGCTGACACCGCAAGTTTCACCCGCCGGTCGGAAGGTCAGGAAACGTGTCCTGATCCGGTCTGGAATCGTTTCCTAAATCTAATTCTTCAAATCTTTAGCAAAGCCGCCATGCTGGACGCGTTGGGAGCGAAGCCCATCGGTCATGAACATCGAATGTCTCGTTTTTACCACAGTGGGGATCAGCCCGAGTTGACTTCATTCATATTCCCGAATCAAGCGAGCTACTCTTTGCAGGACAGCCGGACGAGCAGGCGAGTGTCATCGAACGACTAGGTTTGTAGACGAGCTCACGCGGTCTCGAGGCAAGTTGGCAGAAGGCGGACGCTCACTTTGATGTTTTCGGTGGGAATCGCTTGAGCAACTTGGTAACCGCTTTGTCTACCAGATCGAGCGACTTATCTTTGCGATCCATGTCAAGGGCTTGCGTGACGAGGCCGGACCAAACAATCTGGTTTGCCCTATGGTCGATAAACTTCAACTCCAGGCTCGCGTCTGGAACTGCAGGCATCAATTCCCTCTGGCCTCCGGCGCCCGTCCACATGGTTGCATTGAGAGAGGGGGGCGGCCCGTTGTACGAAGACGTCAAGGGCTGACCTCCCGCTACGGAAATCCCGAATCCTATTCCTCCGGTGGCTTCCAAGATGAGGTCGCCATCCTTGTCGACACGCTGAAAGCCCTTGGAATTCAGGTCACCGTCGATCCACCCGACCACCGTTTGATAGAGCATGGGACGAGCCGGCGGCGTGGCAGCCTCAGCCCAGCTGTAAGTCTTGTATTTCTCGAAGTTCACACTCTTGTCGTATCCGACCTCGACTTTTTGTGCCTGAGCACAGGAGGCGATCGCGATCACGAGCGCGACGAAGTTCGCTTTTTTGTAAGCTCTCACATTCCTCCCAAACGAGCTCGAGGCTCCGGAGTGCGTGGCGAGTCTTGAGAGCGAGGAAGCAACCAGTAGCACTAGCAGCCCGCGCTCTCGCTGCCATCACTCGTCCAAGTTGAGGTCATGCTGCTCATTCGCCCTGCGAGAACGCTCTGGCGTGTGACGACGCCCCTTCTGACGCTCGTCACTCATCTTTGAATCTGCTTCCCGTCTGTCCAGGGAGCGCCTTTCTTTCTCCACTCCCCTCCCCAAATACCATAAAGCGACCTCGGTCCGATTCCAGCAGCCGGTCTTCTGAAAGATTTTTCGCAGGTGATCCGGGATCATTGACTCTGATGCTTGAATGGATGCAGCGATTTCGTTGTTTGTACTTCCCTGAGAAATAAGCGCGGTAATGGCCCATTCTTTGCTTGTGAGATCTGTGTTTTCAGCGAGCAACCTACACCCCCTCCGATTCCTCATTCGCTCTCAGAGCACCCCCCATTGTCGATTGGGGAAGAGTGCGTGCTCGAGACTAGCGCTTGCGGCCCATCATTGGCCACGCCGATATTCTTCGGCAACTAGTACTTCTTACAGATACCCGGGCGCTAGTTTCGAGCCGAGTCCACAGTCTTCCCAGCTTCTTCATCGGAAAACGGCCTGCCGTCCGCTTGTGAGGAATGGGCCCCCTAGTACAGAAATCAATTCGGTGGCGGGTGGGCCGAGATATTGTGAACCGCAGACCTCGCAAGGTGCTTCAAGAGATGTTCTTGGCAAATTGGGTGTCAGGGAAGCTCGGTCTAAGCTCCCTGAGAACCCCGGTGCCACGGAGCACGACTGCTGACAAGCAAATCTGGGTATTCTTCAGGCGCGGCTTTGGCCACCCATCACCTGACCGGATCAAGCCCCGTAAGAATGGTTAGATTTCGCGGGTGTCGCTTTTCGGGCGAAATCAAGTTGAGCAGATAAGACGTCTCACTCCGCGAGGGCAGAGCTGCTAATGTCATTGCTCTAGCAGGTGAGAGCTCGAACACCAGCCTCAGATCATCCCTGGCTCAAGGCAAGTCCTCTCGTCCGGCCACTATCGGCAATCCATTGTCGCGCAAGCCAGGATCGCGGGTGTCAGCTTGTCCATTGCGAGCACATCCTTCTGCAGGGTGCTTCCTGCCGTCAAATGGGTCCGTCGGTTCTGCGCCCAGCAGCTCTCATCTGCTTGCGCGCAGACCGGGTAGAGCTTGCCCCATCCAGTTGTGAATTGAATCCGCTCAGCGGGCACGCCCAACGAGACAAGCGCGTCTCGAACTGCTTCAGCCCGCTTTTGGGATAGCACCAGATTGTAGGTGATGTCGCCGCGCTCATCCGCATTCCCCGCGATCGAAACCGTCACTCCTGGGTTCGCCTTCAACCAGTTCGCGTTCTCTTGCAGTGCTTGCCGCGCTGGATCATCGAGGTCGTACTGGTCAAACGCAAAATGCACGTCTTTCAGGTTGTTTCTCACTTCCTGCTGCTCCGCCGCACTGGGTTGGGAACTCGAGCGCGTCATCGTGATGTTGATCTGCTGGCTGGAGGTCGCAGGGGTTGTGGGCTGCTCTTGTGAGCTGTCAGTTCCGGCGGTCTGCGCGAACGCCATTCCGGGCAGAACAATTGCTGCTGCGAAGAGAAGACTGAGTCGGCACATGGGATACCTCTATTCGCCTGTCCGATGCCCAGCCTGCGCGCGAGGGTTGCGAGCAATGCTTTTAAATTAACCAAACCTGAGAAGGTGGATCCTGATTCCCCGCGGGAACTCACGATCGAGATGTTCAGGGTTGAACTCTAACGCGAACCGCTGATCAAGGATCGCAATCTTCGAACGGCTGCAGGTATTTCCGCTGTGCTCGTGCTTCCGAAGCCAAGAATGAATCCATGCCGCAAAGGTCGCTCTAAATAGGAGGCGGATAAGGGCAACAACCACAGATTTTCATCTGCAGCGCGGAGCGCGATTTCACGGTCGCGAACTCCCTTTAACGTAACAGCCAGGTGCATGCCCGCATGGCCCCCAGTAATATCGGCTCCAAATCCGAAGGCATTCCGAATGCTGTCAATCATGGATTGGCAACGCTCACTATAGACAACGCGCATTCTTCGAACATGGCGTGAAAAATGGCCTTCCGCGATAAAGTCCGCCAGTACCGATTGAAAAAAGTGTGGTGGGCCAATATCCATGGCGGTTCGGACCGACTGGAAAGCCGACGTAAGATCAGTGGGAACGATGATGTAGCCAAGCCGAAGGGAGGGAAAAAGCACTTTGCTGAACGTCCCGATGTAAATCACGCGGGAGTTGCTGTCTAACCCCTGCAAAGCCGCGATGGGCATGCTTTGGTAGCGATATTCACTGTCGTAGTCATCTTCTATCACCCAGGCTCCAGTCTGTTCTGCCCAATCCAGAAGTTGCAGCCGCCGTGAAGCGCCCATGGTTACGCCCAGCGGGTACTGGTGAGAGGGAGTCACTAGGGCCGCGCGAGCATTGCGAGCCAGCCGGATTCCTTCGGAGACGTTCATTCCCTCGTAGTCCACCGGCACTGGAACGATACGGCAACCATGAAATCCGAAAACTCGATGAGCAAAGCGGTAGCCCGGCTCTTCCATCCAAACCGAATTGCCAGGGTCAACCAGAACGCGGGCAGCGATTTCGAGCGCCTGTTGCGAGCCGCTCACGATCATGACTTGCTCGTCTTCGCAGCGCACTCCTCGGGCAGCCCGCACATAATTCGCAACCGCGGAGCGAAGTTTCCTTAGGCCCATCGGATCGCCATAGTCGAGTGATTTAGCGAGATTCTGCCTAGACTGCCGGGTGATGAGACGGTTCCATGTCTGAAATGGAAAATGTTCGACGGCAACCTGGCTAACGCCGAAAGGCCCCCACCCACGACGCCATGGCACATTCTTATCAATGGCAAAGCTTCTTTTTGAAAGCGGCCTGGGGCTCTGCATGGCTTTGGTACCACGAGCACCTCGAGTCGCGGTAACTGGAAATTGGTCGGGTAAGGAACGAGATACCACGGTTCCCGCCCCCACGCGGCTTTCAAAATATCCTTCCGCCAGCAGTTGGGCATACGAGTTCAGGATGGGAATGCGCGAGATACCAAGTTCGTTCGCCAGCATTCGGGTGGAGGGAACACGCTGCCCAGGACGAAGCGTCCGACCCACAATCGCGGAGCGATAGGCCTCGTAAATTTGTTGATACAACGCCTCAGGCGCGTTTCTATCGATGGCAATGAGCGGGAAGACCGCCGAAGAGACTTTCCTCACAGTAGGGTGATCTTAGTGGCCATATCAAATTCACGTCAATAGGCCTCCAGGGAAGACTATTTTCTTGGCTTGTCAAACCGTAGAGCGACAGAGGCCAGCTTTCAGCAACTTACCGAATCAAGTAAGTGGCTATGTTAACTCCACAAGATGTGGGTATTGTAGCAATCCATTTAGAAGTGCAGGCTGTCTAGCCAGGAGCCTTCGGCACCTCAATCCACAATGTCTTTGGGAGTGATGTCTATGAGTTCGACGTGCATTTGGCAGGGCCACGATGCTATTGCAGGCGCACTGCCCCTTTCTTCACACAAATTGCGTTTCCGCTGGGCGGCCTTCCTAATTTGTTTCTTGGTCGCCTCCTGCTTCTTTGCCATTGCTCAACAGGCAACTATCGTCGGAACGGTTACAGATCCATCGGGCGCATCGTTACCGAACGTTAACATCACCATCACCAGCACAGAATCCGGGGTGGTCAAAAAGACCCAGACCAATGACGCTGGGCAGTATGTGGTGCCCGATCTAAACATCGGACACTACAGCATCAAAGTAGAGGCGGCTGGATTCAAGACGGCCGAGCAGAAAAACCTCGTGCTTCAGGTCGGCGATCGCGATCGGGTTGACTTCCAAATGCAGGTTGGCGGCACTTCGGAAACGGTCACCGTCGAGGCGAACCCGGTGAAGGTGCAGACCGATTCCGGCGAGATCAGCAACGTCATTACCGGGCAGCAAATCTCCCAAATCGCCGTCAGCGGGAGGAGCATGTACCAGTTGGCGGCATTGGTCCCAGGAGCGTCCAGCCAGATCGGCGGCGGCGGAATGAGCGCGGGCGTCGTGAACACGCCGGTTGGCGGCGATGCCTCCGTGGAGTTCAATGGCTTGCGCCAGAACCACAACATTTATCTTCTGGACGGCGGAGAGAATGACGATCGGGGCGGAGCGGGTGGAATGAGCATCGCACCCTCCAGCGATGCGATCGCTGAGTTCCGTACACTGACCTCGAATTACAGTGCTGATTACGGACTTTCCTCAGCGGGAACGATGACCATGGTTCTTAAGTCCGGGACCAGAAGCTTGCACGCGTCTGCTTGGGAATTCAATCGTAACGACGCCTTTGACGCTCGCAATTACTTTAATCCTGCGCCCCAAAAAGTCGCAGAACTTCGGCTCAACGTCTTCGGATTCAACGTGGGCGGGCCGGTGACACTCGGAAAACTCTATAACCCCGACCGCAACCGGACCTTCTTCTTCTTCAACATGGAATGGCGGCGCCTGATACAAGGCGGACTCACCAACCAAACAGTTCCGACGACCTCTCAGTACACCGGAAATTTCGGCAATACAACCATCAATGTTCCGAGCGTGAACCAAGTGTCCCCGTCGGTTCTGGCCAGGAATTGTCCCGGCGGTGTTCTGCCCGCAGGAATCGTGCAAGGCTCACCCTTCCCCAATAACACCATTCCATCGTGCATGATCTCGGCCAATGCGGCTGCCTTAGTCAGCGCCGGTATTTTCCCTGCTCCTAATTCTGTCGACGCCAATGGGAATCCCACCTTTGTCGGCGGCAATAATTCTCCCACCAACCTCACCGAGGAAGTTGCGCGCATCGATCACAACTTCAATAGCAAGTTTTCTGTATTCGGACACTTCATTGCCGAGCAAGTGTCGCAGACATTCGGAGTGAGCCAGTGGAGCGGCGCCAACATTCCGACTGTCGGGGACACTTTTGGTAATCCCTCTTACAGCGCCGTCGTTCACGCCACGCATGCAATCACGCCGAGCTTACTGAACGAAACCTCGTTTAACTACAACGGGAACCGGATCAATATCGTTCCCTTTGCCGGATCCGGGCTCACGAGCCTTTCCCTCCCCACCGGGTATGACTCGTCCGGGTCAAGGCTGTTCACCGGACCGAACAACGACAATCGCATCCCCAATATCGACTTGAACGGCTCAACCGGTGCGCGGTTTGAAATCGCGAGCTGGCCCTGGCACAACAAGGCAGACGACTATCAGATCCGAGATGATGTTTCCTGGACCAAAGGATCGCATCAGCTGAAGCTCGGTGGAAGTTGGGCCATCTACAAGAAAGTGCAGGACCTGTTCGGCACCACCCAGGGCGCCTTTAATTTCGACGGCACCTACACGGGGAACGACTTTGCCGATTTCCTGTTGGGAACCGCCAAAGGATATAACGAACTCGCCGTTCAGGACCACGGGTTTTGGAATAACGTTTCCTGGGCAGCCTACGTTCAGGACAATTGGCGCACGACGCGCAGACTCACTGTGAACTTGGGGTTGCGCTGGGATGGAATCCCGCACACCTACGAGGCAAACCGCCGGATGGGGAATTTCTATCCCTCCCTGTATGACCCGTCGAAGGCCGCGATCGTGTTGCCTGACGGCACGATTGATCCTTCGAGCCCAGGACTCGGCACGAGCCCGAACCCAATTCTTGCGGGAGTTAAGCTTTATCTGAATGGGATCGGCATTTCCGGCCAAAATGGTGTCCCGAAGGGCCTCGTGAACAATCACTGGGCGAACCTTGGCCCGCGCATCGGTTTCGCCTACGATCTGAGCGAAAAAGGCAAAACCGTGATTCGGGGCGGGTGGGGCGTTATGTATGAACGCATCCAGGGCAACGACATGTATAACGCCGGGTCCAACATCCCCTTCAGCTTGAATGTAAACAACAACAGCGTAAGGTTTGAAAACCCAAGCCTTCTGTTGGCGACAGGAACAGCAGCCCCGAAACCGATCAATCCTGCCAGCATCACCGGGGTGGACGTCGATCAGTACAAGCAGCCCGTTAGCTACCAATACAGCGCTGGTATTCAGCAGCAGCTCAATGCCAGGTCGGTTTTGTCGATCGCGTACGTCGGCAATCAGAACCGGCATCAGAACGACTACGCATACACCAATCTGCCGGATGAGAGTTACTTGCCGGCTCTCATTAACGGCGCGCAGTACAACAACGCGCCGGGATTGCCCTACCCGGGATTCCAGGTCATTCGCCTATCCAGAAATGAAGCCAACTCTCATTACAACGGCCTGCAGATCGATCTCAACACACAGATGAAGGATCTGAGCCTGCGTGCCTACTACACGCTCTCGCGCGCCATCGATCCCACCACGGCAGGCAGCGGCGGTGGCGACCTTGGAAGCATCTCCAACCCCTATGCCGGCTGGAGATACGATGTCGGACCAAGCGGGTTTGATCGCACCCACAACGCTGCCGTGAACTTTATCTACGATATCCCGCTCCTGCGGAACAACCAAAGCCGCTTATTGAAATCCACACTTGGCGGCTGGCAGGTCTCGGGAATCATCACCATCACCTCTGGGGTCCCAATCAACCCACAACTCTCAGGTGGCCAGGGCAGCAATGGCATCCCCCTCACTACGAATCGTCCCGATCAGGTGGGCAGGGTGTCATATCCGCACACCGTTGGGGCATGGTTTGACACCTCAGCATTTGCCTTGCCGGCACTCGGTGCCTGGGGAGATGCAGGTCACAACTCCCTACGCGGGCCGAGCCGCCAAAACTGGAACTTGTCTCTGTTCAAGAGCTTTGCATTCAACGACAGCGGCAGCCGGTTGGAACTCCGTGCGGAAAGCTTCAACGCATGGAATCACACACAATTCAGTCAAGTGAGCAATTCGGCCAGCTTTGATCAAAACCCACAGAGTCCGACATTCGGAAAAATCACAAACAACTTCGGGGCAGTTACATCCGCCTTCGATCCGCGAGTTTTCCAGTTCGGAGCGAAGCTGTATTTCTGATCCGTCTTGTTGCCACCCGCTCGCACCAAACCAGGTGCGGGCGGGTCCTTCAAGTATGGGAACCAGGAAAACCCTCGCAGAAGTTGTGTTCCAATGTGCGCCTTTCGCTTGACTTGAGGGGTAAAAAGCGATTGAGCTCGAATCCAGCAGAATGATCGGACACGGAGAAAACAGCATGAAAACACAACGCAAGTTTGCTCACGCTTCGCTCCTGCTTCTGTTATTAGCGGTTATACCTACAGACGGATCTGCGCGTAAATCTGAACAGAAACAGCCGAAGAAGACTGTCTACGTCTGTGCATGCCTGAAAACAAAATCTTGCTCTTGCATGACCGAGGCCAAGATGCAAGGCCCATGCGCCTGCGGGACAGAGGGTGGACCACCCATGAAAGAGGTCCCGGCCGACAGTGATTGGGCGAAAGAAAACCGCGAGGCGCTCGCGAAATGAGCTCTCGGGCGCCGCGAAAGGGGATCATCCCTTGCGGCGGCAGTGACTCGGAAGTTCTCGCCGACCTAAAGCGCTGCAAATCCGCGAAGGTTCGCGGCCGGTCTGATCGGTTTCGCATTCGCCGATCCCGGCCGCGATTTTGATAGGAGTTGTTCCCGTGAGTCCAATGAACCGACGATCTATTTACGACCTGGGACAATCATGCCGAATGTACCAGCTAGGTTATTTGCCGGACCCGCAGTAAAGTACAAGGTGTTGGTTGCGCCATTGTTTGCCGTGCCCCCGCCGAAATCAATCGCCCACAGTTGATCGATAACGATCGGCCGACCAGGTACACTGCGCAGATAGTCAATGAAATGTCCCTTCATATCGAAGGCAACAATGGTCCCCTCATCATTGTTATTGGAGATCAACAGCGCATTGCTCAGCGGCCCAAAGTTCGCCGGAGCCACTGCGAATCCCCACGGCTGGTTCAAATGCCTGTCTGCCGTGAACGGCCCAATCAGACTCCCGTCTTCTCTGTACATATCGACGTAACCACCAGCACTTCCATCCGGTGGCGCCCAGGCTACGAAGACCGTGCCGCCAATGTCGCGAATGCCGAATGCTGACATTCCGCTCGGCACATTGGGATCAGTCGCGAACACGCCCGTCCAGGTAAACGTGCCGTCGTAGATGTCAATCTTGTTGTTTGCGTTATCGACAGCGAACAATGAATTTCCCGAAGGCTGGTTCGTAATGGCAAGCGCCGTATAGGACGCGCCATTCGCAGAATTGTCTGCAACGACCATTGCGCTCTTGGGATTTACGGCGAACGACCACGCGCTGATGGTCCCATCCAGCGTGTCGAAAATAAAAATTGCGGGCGAACCCTGGATCTGGAATTCCTTGGATCCGTTCCACACCACCCCAGTTGGCTGGCCAACGAATTGTTTGGCGGCTGGCGGAACTGAAACAACCAGTCCCTGCTTGGTCCCCATTCCGTCGTAAAGGGTGGACCACCCTGAGCCCTGATCCCCCACCCACCAGGGGCTTCCTGCCGAGCGAGCGAGACCCCAGCCGTTCACGAGCAGCGGGTCATCATTTTTTGCACCTTTGATCTGATTCGAATCTAGATTCACAAGCTTGTACTGCGCTAAAGCCGTAGTCGAACAAATTGTCAGTACCGATACGGCCGCGAAAGCGAAAATGAGACTTTTCCGCAACATTACCATCCTCCTGAAGACGGGAAACGGCTGGGACTCCGACAAGGCGAAAGCCCGCCACTTACCCGTTCGCGGAGAATGCTACAGTTCGAAAATGACCTCGATTGTCACTTCTTGGTAAAGTCTATGTCATTCTCTGTTCACGGGTTTGTTTGTAAAGCTCGGCAGCGCCGATGTCGCCAGTCTATTTGTGTGTCACATTCAGTTCGATACGACGATTTCGCGCACGTCCTTCTTCGGTATCGTTTGGCGCAACCGGATGATCTTGTCCGAGGCCTTGCGTTGAGATTCTGTCGGGTCTCACGCCTTGATTAACCAGCATGGTTTTTACCGCGTCTGCTCGGTCTTCGGACAGCTTCTGATTGGATTCGCGAGTGCCGGTGTTGTCTGTATTTCCTACCAATTGCACTTGCGCGTTGGGATATGCGCGCAGAACCTGTGCCACTTGGTTCACCGTCCCGGCCGAGTCCGGCGTCAGCTGAGTCGACGCGCTTTCGAAATTCAAATGATCAAACACGAAAGTTCTAGGCAGGCCGGTCGCAGACGTATCGCCGAGGAAGTTCGCAAGACTATAGCTGATGGAATCTCTTGGAACAGAGAGGTTCACGCCTCCAGGCAGAGTAACCGACGTGAGGGCGTTTCGGGCAGAAGAGATACCCCGCGAAGCGAGGTCCCCCACGCGCGGAGTGCGAGGTCGGCCGATCAGATAGGCTAACAATACGATGCCCGCCAACACCAGTGCGAGAGGAAACCACCGATTTCTGCTTGGCGTTCTGCGTCCGCCCACAGGAAGCGCCTCGGAGAAGTGCTCAATGCGTGATGGTGCACTCAGAACAGTCTCCCGTTGAACGCCTGTGGCTGGCGCCGGCACTGCCTTTGGTCCCAAGCCCAGGACGCGTGATAGGCCTGAAGGAGCAGCATCGGCCGTGCTCGCCTTTTGACTCAAGAGTAGTTCTCCCAACCGAGCTGACCCCAAACCTTCTGCCGAAACCCGCTGGCCAAGGACACCCAGGGTTAACGGTGTGACCAGAGCCAGCAACTTGTTGGCGGAAGAGGTCCCGACACCGCTGGACTGGGCAACGGTTTCTACAACGGAAGATAGGTTACCTCCAAAAAGTGTACCTAGATGCTGCTGCCCAGCCGACATCAGGTAATTCGTCGAACTTCCTCCGCGAAATAACGACAGTGGATTCTCTGCCAATCCACTGTATCCGCTTTCGCGAACCATCGTGGATAGCCTGCTCTGCCCTTCTCCGGTAGAAGCCAAGCTGGTCAACCCGAATAAAACAGTAGGTACGGCTGCATGCAACGCCTGCTGACTTGAAGAAGCGGATTCCCCAGTCATTGAGCTTGCATAATGGATCACGTCGGGTGTGAAGTGTTGGGTTACAGCAGAGATCAGGCTCTCGGATTCTGGCCTCGATGACGGGAATCTAGAAGTGGACATGGCTTCTCCTTTCGCTAGTCCAGTTGAGGTAAGTGCTTGCACCGCTCGGTCTTGATACAAGCACTCCCGAGGTAAGGCAACCACGCCCATTCAAAGTCAATTTGGATTAAGCGGCCTTCTTAATGTCGCGGGGTACCCGCTCGACCTCCACCTGCTGGCGTCGGACGGTGTCACGTATGGTTTGGACTCGGTCGGATCCTCGCCTGCTAATCACCACTTCCTCGGTGACGCGCGCCGTTTTTGTAACGACAGGCTGCTCGCTAGTCTCAATAATTTCGATGGTCTTATCTTTCCAATCGAGATCTCTAGGAAGTGTGGTGTCGGTGACCGCACGCCGAGATATCTCCATGTGCTCTTCGTGCAATGTAATCTGTGATTCAACCGGCTTTTCTACAACGAAATAGCGTATCCGCGACCTGCCAGTCTCCACCTGACGCTTGCCTAGGTCGAGTTGCTCTTCGACCAGGCGTAGAACTTCGTCTTTCGCTTCTGTTTTCACGCCGCTTCCAGGGTGACCTGCTGCTGTCGTAGTTGATGTTTCATTCAAATCGAGGCGCTCGTGTGCGTCCAAGATCTTCATTGCGCGCGGAACCTCGGTGTCCTTGGCTCGCATAGAAAGAATGGTTCCGCCAGACTGGAGGGCACGGTTGTAGGAGCCGCTTTCACTGTCTGAGACAACGCGACCGAAAACCCGTTGCCATAAATTCCCGTCGTGGACATCCTTTTCACTGAGAGAATCGCGGTGGATCAAGCTAATTTCACTCGAGGAAAAACCCGAACTTTCAAGAGCCCGAGCAGCATCTTTTGCTTTTGCGCTGTTATCGTAAACAGCGACAATTCTTTCGTAACCCATGTAGAACTCCTTCCTGCATTTCTCCTTGTGTACAATCGGGCGCGATGACAGCCTCTTACTATCGGCCTCCGCGAGTCCTGAGTCTATTGTTACGACCCTCTTCTTAAAGGAGGTCTCATTCCACTGGTAAGAATGACAAGATCGACCCAATTTTCCTGTGACCTCGGATTCAAGTTTCAGAAGACAAGAACACGCATTTACAAATGCTTAGCTCAACACTCGTACCCTGCTTCTCTCGATCAATCAGTACACTGAATACAGAAACACGGAATGGCCCAAGGTTTGTCTCAGGGGTCCAACTCTCTCAAAAACGAAAGCCAAGTTCCGGAATGGTGTTACTTGGATGCGCAGGAAGATGTTCTTCCTGAAATCAGCAACCAGGTTCCTGTGAGCCGCCACCGGCGAGCAGTGTTCACCGAGCGGGGTAAGCTCAAGAAAGCTCATTGCGTCCTGGCAGAAACTGTCCTCAGCTTCAAGGCATGCGCGATTCCAACCTGCGCTCGGACCCGCAGTTTTTGGAAATCCCGGAGTATTGCCGCTGCATCCTGGAGACCCGCCGAACCATTTCAAGCTATGCCGGCGCCGACGTGTCTGGCGGCCCGCGACCTTGAGCAGATCTTCGATCGCATTGCTACCGGCCGAGTTTCTTAACTTTGGCTCGACCCTGATCAGACCATCGGCGAAGGAAAGGACAGCTCCCCGGCGGTCTGAGAATGAGAACCTGCCAAGAACGGCAGCTACAAAGATTTATATTGTTTTCAGGTACTTACCTGGAAACATGTGAAGTCCTGCCCGAAAGCGGTGCCACGGACACTTCCTCTGACGGCCGCTGAACGGGTGGTTGAGTGAAATCGCCTTGTCAACCGGTCAGCCCCGTCTGATCTTTCAAATCCAGGTCATCGAGAGATCGTGTTAGGATTGCGCCTCAAATGAGCCCTAGATAATTAGAGCCACCGTCTATGCGCGTCATTCAGTTGCTTACCTTTTTCTTATGCACCTCCTTATGGAGTTCCTCTCAAACGGTCGTTCGAGGCACCGTTCGTGATGATGGGGGGAGGCTACTTCGAGTCGCCCGCCTAAGCCTGAAGCATGCGGACGGGCAGATCTCCGAGCGTCAGTCTGACGGGAGGGGAAATTTTGAGTTCGTCGCTTCGGGTTCGGGATCGTATGCACTTCGGGCTGAAGCACCCGGTTTCTACCCGACAGAGTATGAATTCGTGCTGCGCCCGAGGGAATCCGTTACCCTTGCCATCGAACTACATCCGGTCAAGTCCGTACGGGAGTCGGTTGCTGTTCATGCGCGGTCACTCATCGTTGATCCCGGCAAAACCGGCAGTTCCTATACGTTCACTCACGAAGACATGGAGAATCTCGCTGAACCGCTGACCGAATCCACCAATGACTTGGTGACGAATTTGATGCCGGGGGCAAGTGACAGCCACGATAATTTCCTTGCCGTGCGTGGTACAGAATTTTCGTTGCACGAGTTCATCAACGGTGTGTCATTCCTCGACAACACCCAGCCGCAATTCAGCCCCGGCATCAGCCCGCAGATTTTTGAGACCGTGGATCTCATGACGGGAGGCTTCAATGCGGAGTACGGTAATCGTTTTGGCGGCGTACTCGACATTGCTACACGTTCTGGCGCCGACCTCCACGGCCACGGCGATGTGAACTTCCGCGGAGCGACTCTCGACAATTACGACCTCAATGCCGAGTACGGAGGCAAGTATCACGGGCTTGGATACTACCTCTTTGCTGACGGATTCACCTCCGCACGTTTTCTCGATCCGCCGGAGCCGCGTGAGCTTTACGACTTCGGCAAGGGAAGCAGATTCACAACCCAGTTTGATTGGAGAACCCGTTCTAAGAATGCCTTCAAGCTGTTGCTGATGGGCGGTGGCGACAACTTCCAGCAACCTAATATCTCAGACGATCAGTCCGTAGGCCGCGATGCGCAACGCCACCTTCGACAGCAGACCGCCATCCTGAATTGGTCCTTCGTGCCATCTGATTACACTTGGCTTTCCACCTCTTTGTATGAACGAGCCAGTTCTGATCGCGTTCTGCCTACCACCGATCCAATTACTCCTTATTCCGTGGCTTCGCGCTTCCCTCTGAGTCTCGGAATCAAGAGCGATGCGTCTCATTACTGGAGAGGACACATTCTCAAGGCAGGAGTCGATTTGTTGCGTTTACGCGAGAACGAAAGTTTCTTTTTTGATAGCCGAGGGGATCCCGATGTATTTCCTTCATTCAGCGGCGGGTTGCGGGGTGGACAAGCCAGCGGTTATCTGCAGGACCACTTCTCTCCGGTTCGCAATCTTACCCTGGACCTTGGAATTCGGTACGACTATTTCGATCTGGTAAGCACGGGGGTACAAACGAGTCCCAGAGCTGGACTTGCGTACCACTTTTCAAAAACTAATTCAGTGATGCATTTCGCTTACAATCGCTATTTTTCTCCACCCCCAATCGAGTTCTCTGTCCTTGCGAGCTTCCTTGGGCACAATGCTGTTGATCCAACCCAGCGCGTAGGGAATGTGCGTCCCTACACGCAAGATTACTTCGAACTGGGATGGACGCAGGAGTTGCATCCGCGCGTGAGTTTGGAACTGAATGCATACCACCATACCGGCCACAACGCCTTTGAAAACCATGAAATCTCAATTACCCGGATCTTCGCCCCTATCAATTTCCAAGCAGCGCGTTCTTCAGGGGCTGAACTCGTGCTTAATATGCGGCCGCTAGAATCAGTGGGAATCAGCGCACGCTTTCAATACGCTCTCGAGAAGACATACTTCTATGGGCCGATTGTAGGCGGGTTTGCGGGGGACGAACCTCTTACCGCCGGCGAGCGCATTATCCCTGCATTTGATCAAACTCACACCGGAACAGCCCAACTTTTCTATCACAGCCGCTGGCGTGGGTTCTGGACTGGCAGCGCGCTGCGTTACGGCAGCGGCACGATCGTGGAAGGCGGAAGCCGCCTACCCCAGCACCTGATTTCCGATATTGCTGCAGGAATGACCCTCTGGAAGATCGAACCGCGACAGCTGGATCTCGAGTTTGACGTGACTAACGTTTCCAATAATGTCTATCGGATTGCGAAAGAAAGCGAAGAAATTCCGATCCAGTACGCCCCATCCCGCACCGCTGGGGGTAGTGTGAAATTTCGATTCTAAGACTGCCGGGAGAACGCGCTTTTATGCTGGCAGGCTTTTTCGGCGTCGCAGCGGTACCAGCTGATTCTGTTAATCGCGCCCTGACGTTTCCCCCGATCACTAATCGTCTTCCTCCGTACATGGGCTAGAACTCGATACTGCCTTCTGCTGCGGTACACCGAATGCAAAAAACTCTAGTGCTCTCGCTGCGGGAACTGCATTGGATCTAGCGTGCCCAGATGCGACAGCTTCTGCCTTCTTCAGATTGACGCTAAAGAAGCCGAGCAAAAACGTTGACCAACCGGGTTGCAGTCGGGGAGCCAGTGGACCATTTGCAGCGGTCACCACGGTCAAGTTGGAATACACGAGATGCTGATGTGGAGAGTCAGAAAAAACATCCACCAGTGCCGCAACTCCGGCACCATTTCCAAACGTACGTATTTCCTTGACTGTGACCGGTAGTTGATAGAAATTATCTGCCTTCATCAAGCGTACATACACGAAACTCTGATCCTCAGCGACTTGCAGCCACGTCGGCACTGATTGAAGCACCGAAACGAACTTGCTGGCACCATAACCCGAAAATCCGGGCGTCGCAAAAATCACTGTCGGTCGTGGCGCAAAATTAAAACTGCTAGAACGTATGCCCCATGTGGGATGCACTTCTAAAACGTGGTGCGGATTACTAGGGAAAATCTGCCCGCTGTCGTGGCCTTCGTTCCAAAGCCGGAAGTAACCAAAAAATGCGGCCCTTTGCCCATCTGCATTTTCAATGGCGTTCAAAAAAGGGCCTCTTTTGATATTTGGCGGTTCCGCAACCATGCCGAAGTCACTATCGCTCTGGTTAGCGAAAGCCGATACGGGTCTCTGGCCGTTTCTCAGAGATGCTTCATCGATACCGATGTGCAACTCGCCGTCATTTCCGCCGCAACTCACGGTATGGGAATTCTTGGCGGGATGCATCGAAGAAGCACTGAGCGTTCCTATTGCTCCTTCGTCTTGTGAATAGTGACTGTCGATGAAAGCTTTGTCGAACTTGTACCACTTGAGTTGAGCGATCGACGTTGTTGACGCAAACGCCAGTATGATGGGAAATAACCGATTTTTCACGGACCACCTCCCCTATGGCCGCGAATTATACGCCGCAACCGGTGCCAGGTTTGGGCAAAACCCTTTCAAGGTCACCTCGAGAATATTTTCCTCAATAATCTCGGTCCCCGACTCGGTCAGCACTCTCCCCGACTGAATCCATGTTCTGCAATGGGTCAGGCCGTTGTGAATGAATGACTTACATACAAATCGCGCAATATTCAAAACAAAGGACTGACCGGCGCCGGGTCTGAGGGAAGTCTCCAAGCAACGGATAGTTGAAAAAATGGCGGAAGCGAGAGGGGGTCGAACCGACCGGCGACATCGCAACATTGCCGCCCGCCGGTTTTGAAGATCACCAGAGGGCTTCTGATCCGTTTGGAAAATCTTCTCTAAACGGATTCTTCAACGGTTCCCCGGGAATGCGTTCTGATCGGTTCACATCCGACTTGACGCGTTGTGATCGGAGAACGGTCCAGCGCTGCCGTATTGGACGGCTTTTCGCGCGTCCTTATCCTTCGAAAGACTTGCCGAGTTCCATGGCAGCGGCGAACAACTCATCCTCCATTCGCGGCGCCTCTTGGCATCTTCCTCTTGGATCAACCTTTGGCAATCACCTACCATCGGGTCGCGGATGTTCTCTCTTGGTGGCGCATACTTTTGCCGGAGTGCGTCGCGGCCACCGACTAAAAGTTTTAGTTTCGTAATATCTTTTTCACGCACCTTGTTTCCGCGAGAGCAGCAGATCAGGCCCTCCCTCTCAAGGCAGCTCTACCAGATCTGGATTTCGTTGACACGTAAAGTCACGGTTTAGTATGTTTACGCCGGTTGGTGTTTTGTGTTTTTTAAGAGAAACGTGCGTGCGTTTGTTCTTTCTCTCGCCACCATGGTTGCCGTGGCGGCCATTTCCCCACTGACTGATCAACCCGAAACGGCATTCAACGAAAGTGACACGCCGGTGAACTGCGCGATCCCGGTTTCTGTCACGACAGCCGAAACATGCCCTCAAGAGACATTGAGAGTTCCGAGACCGCGTCGAACCTGGGATGGGAACTCTCGAGCACGGTTCATCGCCACACCCTTGCCGGCGCACTGGCGCGCAGAGTCTCTGCGAGAATTGTTCTGCGCCTTCCTCATTTAACAATCCCGCCAACCGTACTTGTCTTGCAGGCTTAAGCTTCTGCCAACCAATCGCGGATTGGTCCAACTCATTGCTTTTGGCAGATCCTCGACCCTCGCAGAGATTCTTGGCTAGCCACCGCAACAAGCATGGCCAATCACAGGTTGCCCGGAGTTGGGCTTGATTGAGTTCGCAACGATCCGGTTAAGTAATCATTCTGCGAGGTAGCAGTTCGATGAAGATTTGATCACAATGACGGTACCCGGGGTTTCAAAGTCCGTTGGCACAATCCTCTTTCTGATTCGTTCCAGTGTGCTCGTGCGTTTGGTTCTGGCTGCTCTCTTGAGTGCGGCAAGCGTTTGGTTATCAGTGGCTTTAAACGGACAGGTTGGCCCCGGCGTTTTTCCTTTTTTGTTCCCAGTCTGCCTCGTGTCTGCATGGTTTGGTGGAATTCTCTCTGGCATTCTCGCCACTTTCGTGCTGGCTATCGGCGCGGGGTACTATCACCTGCCACCACCAGGATGGTCCATCTCGAATCTAAGCGACGCGATTGGGCTCACGGCCTTCGTCGTATCAGGGATTCTGGTCAGCTGGGTTGTTGATTCACTCCAACGAAGCCACAGCCTCGTCCATGCTGTCCTTACAAGTATTGGAGACGCGGTAATTTCAACCGATAGCAAGCATCGAGTGAAGTTCATGAACCCACAGGCCGAAATCCTGACCGGCTGGTCGGCAAATGAGGCGAAGGACAAATTGTTGGTTGACGTACTAAAAATCAGTAGCCCTGGCGAAGCCGATGTAGACGTGCAGCGACTTTTGACGGAAGCAAAATACCAGCGTCAACCAGTAGCGTTCCCTGCGCAGGCATTTTTAACGCAGAAATCAGGGCGACCTCTTGCTGTCGACGATTCAGTCGCTCCTATTCGATTGCGAAACGGGAAAATGGACGGCTATGTCATTGTGTTTCGCGATGATACTAATCGAAGACTTAGCCAGGAGGCCTTAATTGAGGCCGAAGGACGCTACCGCGAAATATTTGAAAACGCTGTGGTTGGAATGTTCCAGATCACCCCTGAGGGACGCTATTTGAGGGTCAATAAAGCCATGGCGGTGATGCATGGATACGACACACCGGAACAGATGGTGAACGACGTCTCCGATCTGTGGCGGCAAGAGTTTACCGATCCTGATCAACGCCGGAATTTTGAGCGTCTTCTTAACGAACACCTGGCCGTGCTTGCATTCCCCCTGGAGACCTTGCGACGGGACGGCGCTCGACTATCTGTCGTTGTGAACGCTCGACTAGTGCGCGACCTGCAAGGCAATGCACTCTACTATGAGGGGACTCAAGAGGACATCGGTGAACGAAAGCGCCTCCAGGCCCAATTCGAGCAAGCGCAAAGATTAGAAGCTGTTGGCCGCTTAGCGGGAGGGGTGGCTCATGATTTCAACAACATCCTCGGCGTAGTCTCTGGTTACTGCACCCTTATCGAAGAAAAATTGGGCGCCAACCATCCTGTTGCGAACTTCATAACGCAGATAAGAGTAGTGTCGGACAGGGGCGCGGCACTGATACGACAGCTTCTCGCGTTTAGCAGGAAGCAGGTTGTGCAACCCAGTGTTCTGGACATCAACCAGGTAGTGCGTGAATCGTTGCCGATGCTCGAGCGGTTAGTGGGAGAAGACTTCTCGATTTCACTGGCCCTTGTCGATGAGCCAGGCATGGTGCTTGCCGATGCCGGACAGCTGGAGCAGATCCTGATGAATCTGGCGGTTAACGCACGCGACGCCATGCCATTTGGGGGGAGCATCGGGATCGAAACACGAAAGGTGGAATTCGACAGGGAATACACCAAGAAATACGCAGCCGCACCTGGCCCTTACATTGTGCTATGTTTCTCTGACAATGGTCCGGGCATTGATGAGGCTACGCTCCCGCACATCTTCGAGCCATTCTTTACGACCAAAGACCCAGGTAAAGGGACCGGATTGGGTCTAGCCACGATTTACGGCATCGTCAAGCAGAACAGCGGAAACATTTGGGTGTACAGCGAAGTCGGGCACGGTACGACGTTCAAAATCTATTTGCCGCAAACGGGGGCCGTCGCGCCCTCCCCTAAGGACCGACCGGCACCGTCGTCTGTTGGTGGTACTGAGGCAATCCTGATCGTCGAGGATGACGTTGCGTTGCTTGACGTTATTTCTACCATGCTGAAATCCAGCGGCTATCGAGTGCACACGGCGAGTACTGAAGCGGCTGCAATCGAGATTGCGATGAAGCACCCTGGAACCCTAGATTTACTAGTCAGTGACGTTGTCATGAAGGGCACTAGCGGACCTGAATTAGCCGACAAGTTGAGATTGCTTCAACCTGAGATGAAGGTGTTGTACATGTCTGGGTACGTGGGCGATAAGCTTAGCGACTATGGGCCCCTCGAAGTGCTCGAAAAGCCTTTTGCTAAGAATGAGCTGCTCGGCAGGGTCAGGGCGGCTTTGGACGGCTAGTAGGCATTAGGGTCGTATTCTGGCCGAGTCGCTTGAGGCGCACAACCTTTGGCTGAACCGATGTTCCCGATCAGTTCCCGGCGAGTTGTTGCCTGAGCTGTAGGTAATTGAGCATGCGGACGGTGGCGTTCATGGCAGCGACAAGCTGGTCAGGATTGACGGCACGCGTGGTAAAGAGGCTGCCGTTTTTGCTCCAGGTAATGGTGACCTCAGTTAGCGCTCCGCTTGTCCCTTTGCGCGAAATGCCAATGTGGTAATTCACCAGCTCCGGGATGTCAGGGCGGATGCTCCGCAGGGCGTTCATAAAGGCATCGAATTGGCCGTCACCGACGCCGCTGGCCGTCAACTGCTGGTTGCTCACGCAGAGATGAATCGTGGCCTTGGGCTGGGCTCCTTTTCGCAAGGTGAATTGATAGTCGGTCAGTCTGACCGCGCTCTCGCCGCTTTCCTTGGTGTTGAGGATCTCTTGTAGCAGCAGTATGATGTCGGCCTGCGTGACGGTGACCTTCTGATCGCCTAGTTCCTTCACTTTTGCCAAGAGAGCGCGTTGCTGTTCTGGGGTAATCTCTATACCGAGTTGTTTGCAGTTTTGTTCAATCGAAGCCATGCCAGCGGTCTTGCCGAGGTCGTAGGTACGCTTTCGTCCGAAACGAGCGGGATCCAACCGGTTCTGATAAAGACCGCCTTTGTTATCGCCATCAGCATGCACACCACATCCCTGGATCGAGCTCATGTAGCCAATCACGGGTGAGTTTGCCGCGTAATCGACCCCACTGATACCGGCAACCAAATCGCTGAGCATAGCCAGCGAATCTTCTTTCACACTGGTTTGGAAGCCGTACAGGTCCCGCGCTGCGACTACCAGCGTGGCCAACGTGGTATTGCCCGCGCGCTCTCCAAGCCCGTTGATGGTTGCGTGCACTCGCACCGCACCGGACCGAATCGCGGCAACGGAATTTGAGACGGCAAGTCCGTAATCGTTGTGCCCGTGGAAGTCGAAACGCATCTCGAAACCCTCGGTCATGCAGCGCACATAGCGTTCCGCTTGCTCCGGAGTCAGCACTCCGAGCGTGTCGCATAACATTATCCGTTGAATGGGCAGGGCGGTAAGTCCACTGGTCAGCGTCATCACGTAGGACTGGGAATTCTGGATGCCCTGCGACCAATCTTCCAGGTAGACGTTTACGCTCAGCCCCCTGCCAACCGCGTACTGTACGGTCTTCTCGATGTCCTGAAGGTGCCCCTCAACCGATTTTTTCATCTGCACTCTGCAGTGATGCTCGGAACCCTTGGTGAGCAGGTTGAGCACGTGGCCGCCGTTCTCGACAATCCAGTCAACGGATCTGGTGTTGTCAACGAACCCCAGGATCTCTATTTGTTGGGCCGTGCCGTGGGAATCGGCCCATTCCATAATGCGCCGGACTGCTTCGGCCTCGCCTTTGGAGATTCCTACGGAGGCTACTTCGATGGCATCGACCCCTGAGCGGAGCAGGGCCTCCGCGATAACGAGCTTTTCCTCGGGCGTATAGTTCACCCCTGGGGTTTGCTCCCCATCACGCAGGGTAGTGTCCATGACCTCGATGGTCTTCACGCGGGTTCTCTCCGTAAGTGCAGCAATTGCAGACAGGGCAATGAGATATTATGCAATATTCGCCGAGGAATGCCACGCATTGTCCAGTGTCTCGGTTTTGCTCTTCTAGTCAACCTGGATTGTGGTTTTGAGCACTATGTTCGCCGAAGAGTCGCCGATCATCAAGCGGACTGGTTCTGATTCGACACGGAAAGCGTGGGTGTGCACGTCCCAATAGGCGAGTTGCGCCGCGGGAAGCCTGAGGGAGACGGTCTTTGTCTGGCCGGGTTCGATCGTAACGCGCTCGAAACCTTTCAGCTCCTGATGCGGACGCGACACCACCGAATGCAGATGCTTCACGTAAAGCTGGACAACTTCGTCTCCGACCCGACTGCCTGTATTGGTGACGTCGACGCTTACCCTTGCTGCGCCGTCTTTGGCAAGCCGTGGTGAACTGGTACGGAGATTAGAGAATTTAAATGTCGTATAGCTTAGGCCGAAGCCGAACGGATACAACGGGTGTCCCTTGAAATACATGTAAGTGTAGCCGTCGCGAATGTTGTAATCCATGCGCGGTGGGAGCTGATCGACGGATTTGGGCCAGGTTTGTACGAGATGGCCACCGGGATTGTAGTCGCCGAAGAGAACCTGGGCGAGTGCTGTGCCTTCATCCTGCGACGCGTGAGCCATGGTGAGAATGGCCGGAACGTGGGCTTCAGCCCAATTGATTGTGAACGGGAAGCTCGTGATGAGCATGACCACGGTCCTAGGATTCTTGATGAAGACCTGCTTAACGATCTGCTCCTGGTAAAGATCCATGGTTTCTCGGTCGCGGCCTTCGCGTCCGTCGCTGGGGACGGTGCATGGGAGGGTGATCCCGCCACCCTCGGTGGGTGTGCTGTACCATGCGTGCCCTTCATCGCCACAGGTGGGATTGTTGCCCAAGACGACTATGGCAACATCCGATTCACCGGCCGCCTTAAGAGCCGCGCCTTCGCCGTCTGGCGTGTCATAAGCGGCGTAGTTCACTTTCACATCTGCGCCCGCTTCCTTCTGAATCCCCTGGAGGGGTGTGACCGTGTAAGGAGGAGTGCCGCCGTACCAGTCCCAATGAATGATATCGGCCAGCGGCCCGATCAGAGCAATCGACTTGACCTTCGTCTTGTCGAGCGGCAGAAGGCTGTCTTGGTTTTTGAGCAGCACCACCGACTCGAGCGCCATTTTTTGGGAGACGGAACGGTCGCGGTCGGTATCCCAGGGAAGCGGCGAATCTTTGATTCTGGTATACGGAACCATGTCCGGCGGATCGAGCAGGCCAAGCTTAAGCTCAATCCGGAATTTGGGGCGCAGCGCCTTATCGATATCGGACTCCGTCAGTGAGCCGTCTTTGAGGGCTGCTTTGACTTCATCCCGGTAGCGATCCAGGAACTGATTGATGCCGGCCTTGATGCAGGCGACCACGGCCGCCTCCTGGTTGGGGAAAAGATGGCGTGGGTTGACAAGCAGCGTGACGGCTCCGCCATCACTGGAGATGACGTCAACACCCCACTTGTCGACCACGATGCTGCGCAGGATCGGACTAATGGCCATGGTCGTGCCGTTCCAGGCATTGTAGGAAGCCATAACGGCTTTGGCGCCGCCGTCAAGGAACGCCATGCGGAAGGGAACCGAGTAGTACTCCCAGAAGAGCCGCTCATCAAAGTTGGAGGATGAGCTGTTTCGGTTGTCCTCGTTTTCGTTGGCAAGGAAGTGCTTGAGCAACGCTGCGGATTGCCAGTATTTCGGGTTGTCGCCCTGGAGGCCATGAACGAAGGCAGTAGCCATGGTTCCATTGAAAAAGGGGTCTTCGCCGTAAACCTCTTCGCTGCGGCCCCAGCGAGGGTCCCGATCGAGATCCGACTGAGGCCCCCATAGCATGAGGATCTGCCGGTTGTATTCTGGGGTTTGGGTGATGAAGCGGGCCTCATAGCCCTCCACCCCGGCCGCGTCGCGCACCAGGTCGGGATCCCAGGTTGCGCCCATGCCGGGCGGCTGGGGGAACTGGGTCGTCGTGATCGGCTTGCGCCCGAAACGGGGCTCGCGCTGCACCACTCCGTGAATGCCTTCGGAACTACCGATGTTCGGAACGCCGAGACGTGGAACACCGGTGAGAGTGCCGAGGCAATCGATCTTCTCCTCCACTGTCATGAGCGAAAGAAGGTTATCGATTCGCTGCTCTGCGGGCAGATTAGGATCGTCGAACGGATAGTGCTGAAGATGCCATTGGTCGACCTGAGGTACTGGCTGCATGCGCTGCTGGGACGGCGCAGGAACGACAAGCAGAAGCGCGCAAAGCAAAACGACAAAATGCAGTTTCATCTTGAAGTCAGCTCTCTTTTCTAGCGATGGGAATTCCGAAATCCAAAAACCGGGACAATTCCATTCCAGTCGCGCCGGAACCTTAAAGAGGGAGACGAGATCGAAATTTCCAAGTGCTGAGATTTAAATCGGACATGTTCTGTCCGACGATATCAGACAATTTTCACACGGCCGGCTAAGAAGCTATAGTCCACCGGCAATTACCAATTGGAAAGCACTATACAACTTGATTTTTCCCTTAGGAAGATGTCCGACGAATTAGCGCGTCTTCGATGAATCTTTCGGCCGGGGGCAGTTGCCGCTGTTTTTCGTTGAGTGGGGGAGGATTAGGCAAATTCGATAGCGGAACAGGGCAAAACATCCGAGCTCAATAGAACAGCACCGCCTTCATGGTTTCCGCCACACTTCTTCGATGGCATCCGACTCAGAGCTGACGTGCAACTAGGCTCATTCTGGTTTACAAAGGCTTCCAGTTGCCACAAAATAGTGCGACTAAAGGTCACTCTATGAAGAACACTCCTTCGACGACGTCGCGCCTCTCCACTTTGGTGAATCTTGCCCTGCTGCTGGGAATCCTCGCGCTTATTGTGGTGCGCGGCGGAGCGCAGACACGAGTTGCTCTTCAACCCTTCGCTCAACAAGTCCGGCAAGTGGAAACGACGCTTGCGTACCTGGGACAACCGCTCAGTCCGGCTGACTACGAAACGATTAACCAGTCAATTGCTGATGCCGACGAGGCTTCCGCGGTGTCGCGATTAGAGCAGGTTCTCGATCAGCACACGCTATTTATCGTCGAGATTAATCCTGAGAGCCGTGTCAAGGTGGTGCGAGGCACGGCAAAGGCCGAACTGAACGAGGCAGGAACGCGCATTTTCTTGGTTAAGGTTGTGAATAAAGCAGGAGTGACAGCACCCTTGGTGGTACAAAGTCCGAATGCTCTTCCGGTCTTTGTGCAATCGGATTCGAGCCCGGAGCCGTCGAAGGTAGTTGCGCCTGCGGACGCGCGAGACAGATGGGTGGGTCTTGAAATCTACGACAAGGAGCCAATGTCACCCACGCTTTCCGGCCTCCCAGTGGAATATCGAATACTTGCGATTTACAGCAGGGATCGCGGACCGCGCTCTGCCTTGATCGGATTCAACGTGGGGCAGGGTACACAGGATATCGGCTTTCGGAATGAGACATCGGTTTTATTCAACGCGATGCCCGCCATCCCGCTGCGCTTGGCCGTTCGCGATGAGAATGGTGTTGCAACCGTAGCAGCGTTTACCATCCGCGACAGCTTGAATCGCCTCTATCCAAATCCATCAAAACGTTTGGCTCCTGATTTGTTTTTTCAGCCGCAGGTCTATCGTCAAGATGGCGATACCGTCGAGGTTCCAGCGGGTCGTTACACAGTGACAGCATCGATGGGACCCGAATACCTGCCAGAAACAAAGCACATTGAAGTGACCAGCTCAGGCCCAAACGTAGTCTCGTTCACCATGAAACGTTGGATCAATCCGGCGAAGTACCATTGGTACTCCGGCGATCACCATGTGCACGCAGCAGGTTGTTCTCACTACCAGAATCCAACCGAAGGCGTGCGGCCCGAAGATATGGTCCGCCAAATCGAAGGCGAGAAACTCAATGTTGGAGCGGTGCTGACTTGGGGACCTTGCTATTACTACCAGAAACAATTTTTCACTGGAAAGGACGATCCTCATTCAAGACCAAATGAGCTGATGCACTACGACCTTGAGGTCTCAGGATTCCCGTCGAGTCATGCAGGACACCTCGTATTGCTCGGCTTGACCGATCAGGATTACCCTCATTGTGTGCGCATCGAGCAGTGGCCCACGTGGGATTTGCCAGTCTTGCGTTGGGCGAAATCCCAGGGGGCGTTGACCGGGTTCGCACATTCCGGCTGGGGGCTAGAGGTAAAGTCTCAGGAATTGCCCAACTATGAAGTTCCAGCATTTGATTCAATCGGCGCAAACGAATACATCGTCGACGTTACACACCCCGGGGTAGTCGATTTCATTTCCACGATGGATACGCCTTATCCGTCGGAACTTAATATCTGGTATCACACGCTGAACGTTGGATTCCGAACGCGCATTTCGGGTGAGACGGATTTTCCTTGTATTACAGACGCTCGCGTAGGCCAAGGACGTGTATACGCGAAGATCGAAGGACCACTCACCTATGGTGCATGGCTAGACGCATTGCGAGCCGGAAGAAGCTATGTTTCGGATGGCAGAAGTCACCTCATGGATTTCGCCTTGAACGACATGGAACTGGGAACGGGAACAAGCGAGGTCAAGCTAGCAGGAAAATCCCAGGTGCATGCCCGAGTTAAAGTTGCAGCTTACCTGAATCCAACTCCGCTGAAGGATGAAAGCATTCCATCTGACCGCAGTGAGCAGTTCTGGATGAAGAGCCTGGACAATGGTCGCGCACTAAAATCGACGGAGAGCCTCCACGACCGTCCGGTTGACAAAACGCCGTATTGGCACCTCGAGCGGGCACGCATCGGCAACACTCGCGAGGTTCCCGTAGAGCTTGTGATGAACGGGAGACCTGTCGTCCGCAAGAATGTCATCGCCGATGGAACAGTCCAATTGCTGACATTTGATGTCTCGGTCGAGCGTAGCAGCTGGTTGGCGGTGCGCATTTTGGGTTCATCCCACACGAACCCGATCTTTGTTCTGGTGAATGGAAAACCCATTCGCGCGTCGCGTCAGAGCGCTCAGTGGGCGCTTGCCAGTGTGAATCAATGCTGGACCCAGAAGGCTCCTAAGATCTCACAGAAAGAGCTTCCCGAAGCCAAAGCAGCCTACGACCATGCACGTCAGGTCTACACACAACTCATCGCGGAGTCCGAACAATAGAGTGGAACCAAGCTAACCGAGACTTTGTAGTCGCTGTTGAATCGAACCGGCACCAACAGAATCGTCGCGGATCACTGTAACTGGACCCGCTACTCCCCAAACTCGGATTTCAGGGCGATGTCGAGACAACTGTCGAAATGGCCGACCGCGACTAAAAAGAAAGCACCAGAGGCGAGTGCTACTCCTTAATGATTTTGTTGAGTCGCGTGGCCACAGGATTCGGATTGTACCCTGCGGGATGGCTAATGAGTGAATGGCGCACTGTTACGCCAATTACCTTAATCGCACACGACCATCACGCCAGCGTGGCGTCATTACCGTAGCTAAGCTCAACTTCGATGCCCCATTCCTGCAGCAATCGTTCAGGTATGTAACACCGGTTCTTGTTACGCTGACACCATCGCCTCAGTTCAACGGAGTCGGCATAGTTCTGAGGAGTGAGGCGCAATTGCTTAACCAGTCGCTCAAACTCGGTGGGATATGCCGCAACCGGCGGCAAAGGACGGCCCCAATTTGGATTTCCCCGTCTACTCATAGCCGGGGAAATTACAGGATAAGATCATCATTGAGCTTGGAGCGGCCAGAGGCCGCGCCGCCTTCAAACGATAGCAGATAAATCCCCGACTGCGCACTCATTTGATCGAGCTGCCGACCTGAAGTAATCGTAGAGATGTGTATTGTAGTAGCCTATTTGGGGAGGTGAGTGTGGCAGAAATTCGATTGCAAGAGGGCGAATCCTTAGAGAATGCGCTTCGTCGATTCAAACGTAAGGTTCAGACGGAAGACATCATTAAAGAAGTGAAACGTCACTCGTACTACCTAAAGCCGGGTGAACGACGCCGACTGAAACAGGCTTTGGCACGGAAGCGCGCACGGAAAAAGTTTCGGAAAGAAGGTTCATTCGCGAAGGACTAGCGACGAGAATAATGAGCGACCCTGGTGTTCACGGGAATGTTTGCTGTTACGCCATCCGCTTGTCGATTCTTAAGGTGGTCAAGCGGTAAGGAGTTACCCAGGAGGCGTGTTTTATTCGCCCGCATTGGTTGCGAATGGTTCAGTTTCTGATGATCCGGAGAGCGCGGACGCACACTGCTTCACACCGGAACTTGAAGATGCGGCATTGGGCGTCCGGAAAAGAGGCGGCGGCAGGGTCTTCCTAACAAGCGAACCCAATGGCGGGAGCGCGAGACTCGTGCGCTGTCGGTGGCGATGCCGGTATCGGCGTACATCTGGCGATAGATTTTTGAGATGAGAAGAAAAGCCAAGCGGCCACGGCTGGACCGGATGAAGCGGGAACGTTTCCAGATGGGACCGAGACTGTAAAAGTTGTCCCACACCTTTTGAGTGCGCGAACGGATTTCTTCCGCGGACATCACTGGATGGTCCCAATACAACTTGGGACGGAGCGCCTGTGGAATCAGCCAGCGCCGGGTGAGCGGAATCCCCGCGATGACGGGCGGGTTTGCGCCCAGACCTTTTTCCCATCGATTGAAATCCACGGTACCTGGGTAAGGGCTCAGGGTTACGAACTGGGCGAAGGTGACATCGGCCTTGATGGCGGCGGCGGCGGTAGCGTCGAATGTTTCCGGACGATCGCTGGGCAACCCAAAAATAAACGAACCGAGCACATGTACGCCGTGGTGACGAAAAGTCTTGAGGCGTTCGATAAGATTTTCGCCAGCGAGATTGAAATCCTTGTAAATGTCTTTCAGGCCGGAGGGAGTCACAGACTCGACTCCAACGAGAGCACCCTTGATGCGGGCGAATTTCATCGCATTCAGAAAGTCGATATCTTCGGCCGCTTCCATGGTGATCTGCGTGAAGAACACCATGTCGTCGGGGAGCTTGGCCAGGCGCTCCATCAGTTCGAAGCGTTCAGCACGAAGGCTTTTGAGTTCGTTTAGGCGCACAGTGTTGTTCTGCTGGGCGGCCAGCTTGAGATCAGTAACGGTAACAGGATAAAAGTTATCGTCGGCAAGAGCGATGAAACGAAACCCGAGGCGGCGTAGTTGCACAATCTCTTCAATCACAACATCGGAGGCGCGTTGACGCGGACGCTGGCCATCGGTGCGCCAGACGGAGCAGAAAGAGCAATGCTTGGGGCATCCTCGTACCGTCTGCACCGACGCCCACATGTAGCGATCGCGCGGAATCAAATCCCAGCGGGCCTGAACAAACTCCTGCGCTTCGATCTGGCCACCCAGGTAGAGCGGTTGCGGAACCCCGGCTTTACAATCCGTCAGCGCCTTCGCCCAGACAACGTCTCCATCGCCTTTTACGACCGCGTGGGCGCCACCGAGTTGGCGCGCTTCCTCGGGATAAAGAGTGGCATGAATTCCGCCAAAGATCACATAAGCACCGCGCTCACGCGCCATCTTCCCGATTTCGTATCCGCGCAATGCGTTGGCGGTGTGGATACCGATGCCAACGGCATCACCCGGCTGAATTCGGTCCGGATCGATCGCAAACAGGGTTTCATCTACGAGAATAGGATCCCCGAAAGTTCTTGGTGTAGCGCCGGCAAGAACGTACTGCCAACGAGGAGTGATAACGGCTGTTCCGAACGAGACGGTACTAGGGTTAACCAGGTGCACATTCATCCCATGCGCTCCTATTTGCTCTAATTCTTGGAATACGCTTTCCGGAAACTGCGGCGAGCCCGAGTTTGACGTCCTTGTTGCTGGCTCGGCGAGGTCCATGCCTTCGCGCCCACGAGTATACGCTGGGAACTTGTATATCGTCTCCGAAAAAACGCGGTTAGTGCGGCATCATACTTTGCCTGCGGGCATCCGAAATAGCTGGCGCAAGGGGAAAGGCGAATACCGAACCAGTTCTGCGGCTTCGAAGCCGAGACGATTCCCCGAGCAGACGCAAGTTTCAGGAGAATCACGAGGCATACTCGAGCTGAGCGCAAGGAGAGTGTGGCTGGTTCTTTAGGGCTCAAAATCGGAGTGCTTAATACTGGCGAGAGCATCCGTCACCGACGTGAATGAACGAGAACCAGAACGAAGCCTACAAACCCGAACGACGGCTCTTCTGTCCAGGCGTACTTTGCGGCTGCTTTTGTCACGTTCTTATCACACACCCTATTTGCAGCCTTCGCAACGGCAAATCGCAACCTCAATCAACTGGAGCCACCAATTGAGAACGTTGGCGGAAGCGAGTGGGGTCGAACCCAAACTCTCGCAGAAACGAAAGCCAAGGTTCCGGAATGGTGGAACCCAAAGTACGTCGAAGGCAGTCGCAGGACCCGTTAACACCATTATCGATTGGGACGAGTGCGCGTAAATGCTCGTTAGACGCGTACCAAGAAGATAAACGCAGTCGCCTACGGAACCCGCCTATCATTCCTAAAAAGAGTACGAGCCTTGCAGCAGAAGCCAGCTGGATCCTCGGACCAGAGAAAAACGGTCGAAGTTGCGAGAGACACTTTCAAGGAAACTCGAATCGCCCAGTGCCTATTCTGAACTCAAGGAAGCCAAACATGATTCGCAAAGCTGCTCTGCAGGTGGGCGTCGTCGCTCTATTCGCTCTCATCCTATGGAATGGGTACGTTGTCGTTAGCAATGTGGGACACATGAGGAGAATTGCAGGGCTCACAGTGCAAAGCTCTATGATCCAGGCGAAGGTTTCGGCTGTAGTGAGAGATCTGACTGACATGGAAACAGGTCAGCGCGGATACTTGGTTACGGGTAACTCTTCTTACCTGCAGCCCTACACCGAAGCAAAAGAAAGGATCGTAGCTGATTTCGCTAATCTTCGTGCAGAGCTTGAATATCGAGGTGAGCGCGAGCGGTCTCTTGAGGCTGAGGCTGAAGCAATGGCCAACTCAAACCAATCTGAGATCGCACAATCCATCTCCTTGCGTAAACAGGGCTATCGCCACCGAGCATTCAGGTTGGTGGCTTCAACAGACACCATGGCCTACATGGACAAGGCGCGCGAGCGCCTGTCGTCGCTATCGGCGGAGGAAAACAGCAGGCTCGCTGAAATCGAAACACAGAGGAGTGCTGGCCTAGGCAAGATTTTGAAGGAAACCATCGTAGTCGATTTGGCATTGCTCGCTTTAGTCGCCAGCCTATTTGCACTTGTCCGCTATCATGGGCGTGTACTGGAGCAGGAAGCTGCCCAGAGCGCACGAAGGTTGGCGGCGCATGATTTTCAGCTGGCAAGACTCATGTCTGCCCTCTCCAACGAAGCGAGTTCGAAGACCTTTGCAATCGGAGCAAATGCACATTTAGTCCTGCAGGAATACGGGGGATTTTTACCTCGACACGCCCACCAATGTGTTGAGGAAATTGAGGAAGCATCGACCGCTCTGGAGCAACTGCGACAGGATTTGGTTGCCAATTCAGGTTCGAGCGAGCGGGAAAACGGTCTGTGTGAAGCCGTCGCATAAACTTCTAGGGTCAATTCAGAATCGGAAAGCCTCTGCAATCACTCCCGACACTAAAATCGCACCTAGCTCTGGTGCCTAAAAGGCAAAAAAACGCAGGTTGGAATGACTCGTTCGAACGGCCCTCCGAAAAGACAGCTGCGACTCTTGGCGTTGATCTTCTTTGCCAGGCTACAGCAGATGCCTATTTCGATCTGAGCCCGAGCGCTTGCAAACCGCTGCCAACAAAATGGCGGAAGCGAGTCGGGTTCGAACCCACCGGCGACATCGCAAGGTGCCGCCCGCCGGTTTCGAAGGTCACCAAAGGTGTTCTGATCCGTTCTGAAAATTCTCTACTATAACTGATTTTTCAAGGACTTAACGAAATCGCGTTCTGATGCGTTCTGATTGAATTTGATCATTTATGAACGTGGAACTATCACGTTTTTATCACACCCCCGAATGAGATGGCGATGTTACAGCAGCAAGCGCACAACCTTCGCCAGCAGGGGGCATCCAACGGAGCAAATTCCCTCTGCCTGTGGCCCGATGACCCTCCGATGTCCACTGCGCAAGCTTCCCTTTCTACTCGCAATGTGCAGCCTCGCCCTACAGTCATTCGCCGCGATCACGGTGAACATCAGTCCGCGGCGCGCACCACTCACGCTGAAACAAAGGCAGCAATTCAAAGCTACTGTTTCCGGCACCACGGGTACTGGCATCACGTGGCTGGTCGATGGCATCGTCGGCGGAAACTCGACGGTGGGTACCGTCTCCACCGCGGGTTTATACACGCCGCCCTCGACGGTCGGCACCCATACGGTCATTGCCAGAAGCAAAGCTAATACCAGCGTGAGCGCAAAAGCGACCGTCTGGGTGACGAACTACCCCGGCATGATGACCTACCATGGGGAGACGTTCCGCAGCGGCCTCAACCCGCAGGAGCGGGCACTCGCGCCTTCGCGGATGAACATCACGACATTCAAAAAGCTCTTCACACGCTCTGTCGACGGACAGATCTATGCGCAACCGCTGTACGTGGCCAATCTCCTCATCGGGACCTCCTATCACAACGTCGCTTATGTGGCGACCGAGCACGACAGTGTTTATGCATTCGACGCCGACGGCAAGACTACCTCGCCTATCTGGAAGCGGAATTTTCTGGGCACGAACATCAGCACCGTGCCAAGGCCAGGCAATGAACTGCTCTCGCCGGAGATCGGGATCACCGGCACACCGGTCATCGATCCCTCGGGCAAGAGTCTATTCGTGGTCGCCACAACGGTTGAGAGCGGAGTGGTGAAGCACAAGCTGCACGCATTGAGCCTCACGACAGGAGCGGAAAAGTACGGCGGGCCAGTGACGATCTCTGGCGGCTATGGAGGAGTTCCCTTCGCAGCTTCGCGACACCTGCAACGGCCAGCGCTGCTGCTGGTAAATGGAAACGTAATCGTCTGCTTTGGCTCGCATGAAGACAGACTGCCGTACCAGGGCTGGATTTTCGCCTACAACGCTAGTGGAGGCACGTTGCACCGCACGGGCGTGCTCAGCACTGCACCGAGCAGCACTGGTCGGGCAGCCATTTGGAACAGCGGAGGGGGTCCCGCGGCAGATACTCACGGCAACATCTTCGTTGTGACCGGGAATGGCAATTTTGACCTCAATACGGCCGGGGCAAGTGCCGGCAATTCATTTCTGAAGTTGACGTTGTCTAATGGCTCTTTCCACATCCTCGATTTCTACACACCAAGCAACTATGCCGCCCTGAATGCCGACGATCTGGACCTTGGTTCGGGTGGGCCAATGATCGCGCCGACGCAGAGCGGCGCCGCCGTTCCAAGCTTGATTCTGTGCGGCGGCAAAGACGGCATCATCTACGTCGTGAATCGCTCCAACATGGGTCACTACAGCGCAACGACCGACCATGCCGTGCAGAAGCTGGCGATCGGCCTCCCGGAGCCAATCAATGGCAACTTCTTCACTCCTGCAAACTGGAACGGCTACGTCTATTTCGGAGGGATGAACGAACCGGTGATGGCCTTCAAGTTCGCAAATGGGCTGTTACCATCTTCGCCGTCCTCGCAAACCATGAGGGTGTTCGGATATCCGGGCCCGAGCGCAACAGTTTCGGCCAACGGCAGTTCAAACGGGATCGTCTGGGTATTGGATAACTCGAAGTTCGTTGGCGGCGATCTACAGGGACGCGTGAACACAGCTGGGCCAGCGGTCCTGCATGCTTATCGTGCGGACGACCTCAGCGTGGAGTTATACAACAGCAGTCAGGCCGGCACACGCGACACTGCAGGCACAGCGATCAAGTTCACGATTCCGACAGTCGCCAATGGACATGTTTATGTGGGCGGCGCGAAACAATTGACGGTGTACGGGATCGCCCCGTGAATGCACTGCAGCCTCGGAAAGAAAGTAGGCGAGCTCAACCCGATGATGGACAAGCCCGTAACCGGATCAAAATAGCCATTTTGTTGTTCAAGTCCTGCTCCCGACAGACAGTGCCACGAAGGTCCCGATTTGCGCCGCACCGGCAAGTGCAAACCAGACCAGGCGTTCGCGTGGCTGAATAAATGCCTTGAACTTCGCTCCACTATGATGATCTGGATCGATTCTCACCCTGGAGGCTCTTTCGGTACGCTTCGCTCTGACCCGCGATTTGCCGAGCTCAAGTGCAAATTGAGGATGAATAGTTGATGGCAAATAGGATAAGTTGAATTCAGAGCAAGCCGCTAGACCTCTCCTGGCCGCGGCAGAGTCTTCCATAAACCACCAAAAATGGCGGAGGCGAGTGGGGGTCGAACCCACCGGCGACATCGCAAGAAGCCGCCCGCTGGTTTTGAAGATCACCGGAGGTGTTCTGATCCGTTTTGAAAATTCTCTACTATAACTGATTTTTCAAGGGCTTAAAAAAATCGCCTTCTGACGCGTTCTGATCGAATTGGATCATTTATGAACGTGGAACTATCACTATGAACGTGGAACTATCACGTTTTTATCACAGTCGAGAACGGCGCACCTTTGCGACCCTGGATTTCACGTATCACCCGCGATGCGTTAGGAAAAACGAATCTTCAACCCGCCTCATTTGTCCCGACCAACCGCTCACTTGTCTTGAGCTAATCTAAGGGAACTCGAACGTGAACAGTGGTGCTTCCATCCCTCGGACTTGATTCGATGAACTTGACCGTTCAGAAGGCATGAACGACATCACAGCCGCTGTGCTAATAGGCAGGAGGCAGGCCCACCGTGTTCACAATGGTGCGATATCGCTTGTCCGAATGCAAAAAATCAAGCCCGGGTTCGTTCTGGATGAATACCAGCCACGCCGAGTGCTCCCGCAAAGCAACCTCCAGATATTCCAGGGTATTTTCTCGATCTCCCACGCACGCGTAATTGATCGCTATATCGAAAGGTGCGACGTATTCTTTGTGGGCGCGCGCTGTTATGTCCTTCACGCCCCATTCTTCAACCGCTCTTTCTCCTCCCACCTCAAATGCGCGATGCGCGGCGGCGGCTACTTCCGGGCCGTTGGCAAGGCGAAGCCCTTCTTCGAAGTTGTGCTGCGACTCCTTCCACATGCCTTTCAACCAGTAGGCGTGCGCCAAGTTAAAAAAACCTACGATGTTTGGTTGCGCCCTAGTACGCATTTCAAGCTCGATGATGGCGGCGTCAATCTGACGAACTTGAATGTAGGTAAGACCCAAAAGCCAGGGCTCCGAAAATGGATCAAGATCCATGGCGCGCTTCGCTTCTTGGACAGCCCTTTCGGAACGCTGCGATACGACCAGAACCCACGCGTAGAGATGGTGGGCACCCGCTAGATTGGGGTTAAGCGACAACGCACGCAGTAACTCCTTCTCCGCGCTACGCCAGTCCCATTTGCCGAAGAGATAAAAAGCGGCCAGAGACTGGTGGGCTTCGGCACTTGTATCGTCAAGTTCCACGGCCTTGCGAGCGGCCTCACCTCCCTGCTTCATGGTTGTTTCTGGCGGAGCCAAACCCTCGACCACGCTGGCTATGTAAGTATCCGCAAGGCCGCTCCATGCCGCGGCATAGTCGGGCTGGAGGCGGATCGCCCTCTCGAAATGTGCGCGGCTATTCTCATTATCCATCGAGTACCAGAGATAGTGTCCGCGCAAATACTCATCGTGTGCCACCGGATTTATATAGCGTTGGGGGCTGGGTGGGCCTACAGCGACTTTCACCTCTCTTGCGATGGTTTGCGCCAGTTCCCCAGGAAGAGAAACTGCGTCGTTGAAGTCACGGTCATAACTCTCGGCCCAGACGTGCGTGTCACTGGAAACCTGAATCAATTGGACAGTGATGTGCACGCGGCTGGGTAAGCGCTCGATCGAGCCTTCCAGGATGCCATCCACTCCCAGTTCACGTCCGATGTCCCGCAGCGGCTTCTTCGCAGTCTTATACTGCATGGCTGAGGTCCGCGATACGACATGCAGTTGCGTGTTCTTGGCCAGCATAGTGATGACTTCATCTGTCATGCCGTCAGCAAAGTAATCCTGCGATGGATCACCAGAAAGATTGACGAGTGGGAGAACCGCAAGAGAGTGAATCGAAGAGAGTTGATTCCGTGCGAATACTCGATCACGCACTCCTCCCGCGTTGAATGCCACCAGCGCTCCTGCAGTAACAAACAAGAGAACCGCGGTCAGAGCAGCTACCAACCACTGGCGATGACTTTCAAGGGCAGCAGCCGGGGACTCCCTGGATTCGGACGCCGAGGGGTCGTAATCGGCGGTCGACACCGACGACGCAACCATTGCCGCCGGCTGCGCGATGCTTTGGTTGCCGATTACATTCACCTGCCCAATGAAGCGGTAGCCTTTCCCAACCACCGTTTGCAAAAAAAGGGGCCGTTCGGGATCGTCCCGGAGCGCCAGCCGGATCTTTCGAACGGCGGTGTTGATGCCGTGTTCCGTATCCACGAACACATCGCTGCCCCACAGCCGCTCTATGATCTCCTGTCTTGTTACGAGGTGACCATCTTTCGTCACCAGAAGGATCAGCAACTCCATTGGGATTTTTTCGAGCTTGACCGTCCGGCCTTTGCGCCGGAGTTCGTAACGGTCACAATCCAGGGAGAACTCGTCGAATTGAATCAGTCCTGTAGACACTAAGTAGCGCCGTTGGCACGAGAGTATATCATCGGACCACTCGGATCTCTCCTAAACTATGTAGCTGCAAATACTTGCAGCTTCACCTCATCTTCACAGTGAATTCACCCGCCGTGCATGGCGGCAACTCGATCTTCCACGGTAAACCTTCTGGCACCGGCCAATTGGCCCAAGGAGGTTCCACATGCAGAACAAGTTTAAAGTCTTGATGTTAGCCTTCGCTTCGGTGTGCCTGCTTGCAGTGAATGCAAGCGCCGCGTGCGGAGATTCAAACAAATACGGAGCACTCCTCCATCGGCAATCGTGGAGAGGGTTGGGATTCAGCAGGGGTTCACTGTTAACGGTTGCTGACTCAGCCGATCCTATCGTAGGAATGTGGCATGTCAGCTTCACAGCCCAAGGGAATGAGCTCGGCCCGCCCGACGGCGCCCCCATCGACAACGCGCTAGTTACTTGGCACAGTGATGGCACCGAGCTCATGAACTCCGCTCGTCCGCCTCAGGACGGAGACTTCTGCATGGGTGTGTGGAAGAAAACAGGAACCAATAAATACAAGCTGAACCACTTCGCCTGGCTGGCTAATGACACATCGAATTCTCCGTCAGGCATTGGCAATCCTGCCGGTCCAACTCGATTCTTTGAAGAAATTACACTGAGCCCGGATGGGAATCATTACAGCGGCAGGTTCACCCTGGATGCGTACGACACCTCGGGGACCCAGGTCGCACACATTGTCGGTGTGATCGCAGCAACACGCATCACCATTAATACGACCGCCCCGGATCTTCTGTGACGAGCAGACCTACTCAACTGGGCAGGGGGGCCGGAGTTAGACCGGCTGCCTCGCCCATGAGGTCTGCATTCATGAACGCACTGGACAAGCCGGCAACTAGTTAGCCCTCGTTCTCACCAAGGCCGGACCGAGAATGAAGCCCCGGGAACTCAATGAATAAATGGCGGAAGCGAGTGGGGGTCGAACCCACCGACGACATCGCAAGATGCCGCCCGCCGGTTTTGAAGACCGGGACGATCACCGGACCGCATGCGCTTCCGGGGTGCGTTAATTAGGTTAACAAATGCTCGCGTACTGCTCACGAGCGTCGACCGACCACTGGTGACTTCGAGCCGTCACAGCTTGGGCAAAATCCAGCCTGGTTCACTGCGGTTTTGCATAATCGTCGGCACCGAGGAAGTGTAGCGAGACATAAGGCTCGTCTCCGACGACCCAACTATCGTGGCCCGGTTCAATGTGGAAGATATCACCAGCTCGCATCTCAACAATGCTTCCGTCGTCCATGGCCGCAGTTGCGCAACCTGACACAACCATGCCGACGTGCTCAACCGGACAGCTCTTTAGCCCGGCAGCCTTGCCAACGTGCAACGACCACCTCCAACCGGGCTCATAGGTGGCTCGCCCGATGGTGATTCCGCCGAGCTGCAGGAGCTCGAATTTGCCCTTTTCAAACGTTCGTACCACATCTGGAGTTTCAAATCGCTTGAGGGTGACTTCGCGCACGCATTCCTCCATTGACGTCTCTCCCACCATAGATGGAAAGGCCGCGATTGCTCGCGGCCTTCCCTGTCCCTGCCATGAAATTCCAGCTCAGTGCCGTCCGCCGCCGTGGCCGCCATGGCCACCGTGCCCCCCGTGCCCTCCTCCACCTCGACGACGGCGATGGCGTCCGCCACCTGCGCCCGGACGACCGCCGCCACGTCCTCCCCGGTCACCTCCACGGTCTCCGCCGCGGTCACCTCCACGGTCTCCGCCACGATCGCCCGAGGTTGGCGCGTCGATCCGATTGAAATTCGGCTCGTCGCCTTCATCGAACTCAGCTCCGCCTTCGAGCGTCAAGGCGGGAGCTGCGCCGACCGGAACCGTCTGAGCCTCGGACTCCGGCTCGCCATCGACTGGAGCAGGAGGCGGTGGCGGTGCGGAACCACCGCCCATCTTTGCACGCTGTTCTTTAAGAATTGCTTTGCGCGAGAGACGGATGCGGTTGCCTTCTACGGCTAGCACCTTCACCAAAACCTGGTCGCCTTCTTTCAGCTCGTCGCGAACATCCTTAATGCGGTGTTCCGCGACCTCACTGATGTGCAACAAGCCCTCGGTTCCAGGAATGATCTCGACAAATGCACCAAAGTCGGCTAACCGTGTCACTTTGCCGAGGTAGGTCTTCCCCACTTCCGCGGTGGCGGTTAAATCGCGGATGATCTGGATAGCCTTATTTGCGGAAGCCTCGTCGTTGGAGGCCACGTTTACCTTACCCGTGTCCTCGACGTCGATCTTCACACCTGTCTGTTCGATGATCGAGCGAATCATCTTGCCGCCGGGCCCAATGACGTCGCGAATCTTGTCGACCGGAATCTGTAGCGTGTAAATCCGTGGTGCATACGCAGAAACCTTCTCGCGATGCGTTGAGATGACCTCGTCCATCTTGCCGAGGATGAACAGGCGGCCTCGTTGTGCCTGAGCCAGCGCCTCGCGCATGATCTGCGGCGTAATGCCACCCACTTTGATATCCATTTGAAGAGCGGTAATGCCGTCTTTCGTCCCCGCCACTTTAAAGTCCATGTCGCCGTAATGATCCTCGGCGCCAGCAATGTCCGTCAGGATGGCGTATTGATCGCTTTCCTTGACCAAACCCATTGCCACGCCGGCGACTGGAGCCTTGAGCGGAACCCCTGCGTCCATCAGCGAGAGGGCTGCGCCGCAGACAGTAGCCATCGACGAAGAACCATTCGATTCCAAAATATCGGAAACGACGCGCATGGCGTAAGGCCAATTTTCTTCCGTCGGCAGCACGGCAGAGACTGATCGTTCTGCTAAGGCGCCGTGGCCGATCTCGCGTCGGCCAGCTCCACGCAGAAAGCCCACCTCCCCAACCGAGAATGGCGGGAAGTTGTAATGCAACATGAAGCGCTTTTTGGCTTCGCCTTCGAAGACCTCGAGACGCTGCATATCATCACTGGTACCTAGGGTGGTCGTTACTAGCGCTTGGGTTTCACCGCGAGTGAAAATTGCAGACCCGTGGGTACGAGGGAGAACACCAACCTCGATCCAGATGTCACGAATCTGATCGAACGCGCGACCGTCCGGACGGCGCTTCTGATTAATGACGGCCTCGCGGAAAAGGCGCTCACGTAGAACCTCGTAGTAGGACTTGAGCTTTGCCTGTGCCGCTTCGTCTTCTTCGGGAAGCGCGGCGATCAGTGCCTTCTTCAGCTCGGCAACCAGCGTATAACTTTCTGACTTGGGATGCTTTTGGGTGTCGAGCCGATCAGCAAGATCGTCACCGATTTTCGATTTGAGTTCGTCGTAGTAGACCTGATCGAACTCGGGTGAGGCAACCTGACGCTTCGGCTTTCCGGCTTTTTCGCGAAGTTCGTTGATGCCGGCGCAGATCTTCTTGATTTCGGCATGACCGAATTCAATGGCGTCAACCACCGTCTCTTCTCTTACTTCTTTCGCGCCCGACTCGATCATCACAATGCCTTCGGACGTGCCGACGACCATGATGTTCAGCAAGCTGTCGCGCATCTCGCTGTAGGTCGGATTAATGATGAACTGGCCATCGATTAAGCCGACGCGAACTGCTCCCACTGGTCCATTGAAGGGGATGTCGGAGATGGTAAGGGCGGCGGAAGCGCCATTGATGGCGCAAACATCGGGATCGTTCTCGGTGTCAGCCGAGAGGACGAATGCTATGACCTGGGTCTCATTACGGAAGCCTTCTGGAAACAGCGGCCGGATCGGACGGTCGATCTGGCGGCTGGTTAGAATTTCGCGTTCGCTAGGTCGGCCTTCGCGCTTGATGAACCCGCCGGGGATGCGTCCACCGGCATATGTGTACTCGCGGTAGTCAACCGTCAGAGGGAAGAAGTCGATCCCCTCGCGGGGCTCGCTGTTGGCTGTGGCCGTGGCTATAACGACATTGTCGCCCATGCGAACAACGGTCGAGCCATGGGCCTGCTTGGCCAGTTTTCCAGTTTCTAAAGAGATCCGCTTACCGCCTGCGAGATCGATCGATATTTCTTGTTTCATGATTTGTCCTTGATCAGGAGGGCAGGTAGAACCAGCAGTGAGGCATCGAGCGGCAAGCTACGAGCAATCACCTGGAACATGCGGTTAGCAATAAGGTTAGCTGTGCGGGTTGCACACAGCTCGTGGCTCGCTGCTTACCGCTGAACACCAGAGAGAACGGAATTCCACTTACCTCAGATACACTACGGCGCTGTCCCGAAAGCCTGGAACAAACAGCCCAAAGAGAAAAAGCCCCCTACTTTCGGAGGCCGAGTCTCTGAACAACCGTCTTGTAGCGCTCGGAATCGTATTTTTTGAGGTAGTCGAGCAAGCGACGTCGCTTGCTGACCAGCATAAGAAGACCGCGGCGTGAACCATGGTCTTTCTGGTGCGACTTGAAGTGCTCCGTCAGTTGACCAATGCGTTCGCTCAACAGAGCGATTTGGACTTCTGGACTGCCCGTATCGGTGGGATGCGTTCCGTACTGGTCAATGAGGGATTTCTTTTGCTCTCTGGCTAGCACTAACCTGATGCACTCCTTCTAATTTTTCAACCTTTAAGTTGTATAGGGTTAGGCTAACATGCTGCTGCCAAGGCTGTAAAGCAAGCAGGATCAACGGTTACCGGCCATTTCGGAGAACCCTTTTCCTTCCACGGCTTGGCAGCCAGCAGCTTCCAACAGCCCCAGCCTTTCTGCCATCTAAACAATGCGATATGCTTGAGACAATGTACGTCCGCTGCACCCATTGCGGGTACGATAACAGCCCAGAATACCGTTTCTGTGGAATGTGCGGGGCGGCCCTTGCGCATCCTCCGATCCCTGCAAAACCATCCGTGCGCGAAGTGGCCTCCGTGCCTAAGCCGTCTAATGGAAATGCTGAGGCGGAGAAGAGTGGACCATCTGCCGAGAACGTTCATGGCCCTTCCTTCCTCGGGCTTTCCGAAGATCCCAAGACGGAGTTCCACTACCTCTATGAGGACGAGCCACCGCGAAGCTTCGCAGGCTTGATTTTTGTCGTGATCCTTTTTGCGGCTATCGGAGGGGCGAGCTATTGGCAGTGGAAGCATCACGGGTTTCCTTTTAATCGTTTCGGATCCGCGAACCCGTCAGCACAGCAGTCGGCTCCTCCATCATCGACGTCTCCATCAGAGGTGGCCCCGGCACAATCGCAGGAGCAGCAGACCCACATCGATAGGCCAATGACTGGTGCCGGTGATGTCTTACCCACTCAGCCCGATCAGAACAAGCCCCCGGATACGAATAAGAGCGCCGAATTCCCCGCCCAGGGGGGCCAGACGCCTCCAGCCCAGGGTACAGCGGCTCCAAATAGCGGCGCCAACGACCAGCAGCCCGCTCGAGCCGAGACCACGCCGGAAAAACCTGCAGAAGAGGCAAAGGCGACTCCGCCTCCCAGCGTGACGGCCACTCCCAAAAAGCCGAGTAGGACGCCTGCGAAACCGGCTGCTAAAGCCGCTGCTACCCCTACGCCGAAGAGCTCGCCGGATGCGGAACTCGAAGCTACTGGGGAGCGCTATTTGTACGGAACGGGAGGGACACCGCAAAACTGCTCGAAAGCTGAAAGCAGTCTTCGCACAGCGGCGATGCACGGCAGTGCGAAGGCCCAGGCAGTGCTTGGCACCATGTACTACACAGGTCATTGCGTGGGTCGCGATCTGCCAACCGCTTATCGCTGGTTCGCCAGAGCCCTGCGGCAGGATCCGCAGAACTCGACGCTCTCCTCCGACCTGCAAGTGCTGTGGCGCCAGATGTCAGCGCAAGAGCGGCAACTCGCTACCACGAACGCCCAATAACCGCGGGAAAGAGGAGAGAGACGCGAGTTTCATGGGGCCAATTTCGGTTTCAGAGGCTCAGGCCTACTTTGCTTCCGCCGCGAGCTTCCTCAGCCGTTCGCCGACGTTCAGCAACGCCCGTCCATCGTGATAACCGGCTTTCCATATCTGGCCTTTGTCCGTTGAGAGCGGTTCTCCATCTTCGCTCACGGTTCCATAGAAACCGTGGAACTGGGAATCGCGCTGGTATTTTTCGATGAACGCCAGCTGTTTCTGGAAAGCCCTGAAGTAGACGTCGGTCCGGTCGCCATACATCGCGTGCATGAGCAGCAACGCGTTCAAGCCTTCCATTTCCACCCACCAGTCCTTGCTTTTTTCTTCGGGTTTGCCGAAGGTTGTACCCTCTCGATAGAAGCCCCCTCGCTCATCGGCTTCTAGCATCAGGTATGCAGTCTCGACGTCATGACCATAAGAGTCGTGGTCGGGAATCGGGCGCCAGTCACTGGTAAAATAAAGATTCATCACCCCTGGCTCGACACAGATCTTGTCACGCACAATCGCAAGAAGTTCCTGCAGGCGGGTTCGTACCAGATCGTCTTTCCAAACCTCATAGAGCTGCGCCACCGATTCGAGAAGGTGAATGTGCGTGTTCATCGACTTGTAGCCGGGGATGAAGCCGCCATGAGCCGTGTCATGAGGGGGCATGCCATTGTCGTCTGCGGTCACCGGCTTACCGTCTCGCATCAGGAGTTCGTAGTAGCCGCCATTCCGCCGGTCATGCGCATGCTCTTCCATCCAGCGAAATTCCTTTTGCGCTAAGGCAAGGGCTCGCGAATCGTGTGATGCTTGGTAGGCCGCTGCCGTCCCATAGAGTGCGAAGCTCTCGCCGTACATTTCTTTGTTCTCGCCATAGGATGGCGATATGGCTCGCTTGTCGTCGACTCCCCAAAAGAACCCTCCGTACTGCTTGTCCCAAAGGCCATCGTTGAGGAACTGCAATCCGTGCTGGGCAATCGGAAGAAAACGATCCTTCAACTCGGGACGGCGCAAAGCGACCTGCGACGATATCCAGGTCATGCGTCCTTGAAAAACAGAGAATTTCCCCTGGCTGGCTCCTTGTTTCCACTGGCGCGAAAAGATGGAACTGAAGCCACCGTTCTCCTTGTCGACGGTTCGTGGAAACCAGACGTCCAGCACGTCTTCCCCGAGCATCCGTTCCGTCTCCGCAGCGAGCTTTGTATAGCTTTCGCGAGAAGCGGGAAGATAGTTCCATCTGTCTTGCGAGCTGGTCGCGACAGATTGGGCTAGGCTCGCCGTAACCGCGAACAGCAAGACCAAGAGGTGACCCCCTCTGTATCGATTGGCTTGCATCTCTCACTCCATCATTTCGCCGCGTCGGTGCGGTTTTGTGATTCATTGCTGCGGGCAAGGACCCGGGCATCGCCATAAAGGGCACGCAGAGCTTCGTCCTTTTCTGGAGTCGGGGATGGGTCTGCCGCCACCAGGAACCACGACCACTTCTGCTGTGCAATTTCCGGCTTTGGAACCGCACTCAGCTCCACTCCAATGGGCTTGCCAACTCCCATCAAAGCGAGTGTCGCATCAGCCCTCCAGGACAGCTGAGGGTCCCTTATGCTGATTGCATCCGCGTAGAGCAAGCCGGGAAAAAAGTCGGCCAGGGCGCCGTTGCCATTGGCGCTAGAACCCGGTGGTGCGGCTGTCCAGACCCAAACAACATTCCGCACTCCGTTGTGGTTGACCACCCGTTCAAACAGCTGCCGGTAAAGCGCTGCGGAACCCCGGTTGCCCTTTCTCCCTGCCCACCAGAAATTCTTCCCATTCATTTCTGCGTAAGGCCGCCACAAAACTGAAATTCCGGCGTCTTGCAACTTTTTCAAGGTTTCCGACGCCGCATCCACCTGTGCCGCCCAACGCTCGTAAAGCTTCGTGCCCGGCGTGAGCAGTTGTTCCCATTCATAGTCGGTAAGCGGATCACTGGCTTCGCCGGCGGGCTTGCCATCGCTGGGACGCGGCGCATGCCAACTCAAGCTCACGATCGCGCGGTTTTGAAATTGCTTCTTAGCTTCATCGAGAAGGGCCGAGGCGTCTGAAAAATCGCCGAGGTCCTGTCCATAGATGGAAGGGAATTTCGCGGTCACCTCGAACACACGCGCGGTTGAAGAGGCGGGAATTTGCCCCGCGTTCTGCTGTCCGCTCAAAACCGCTGTCCCTGCAACCGAATAGAGTTGCGACAGCAATCGCCTCACCCCAGAAGCCGCATCCGGGGTTACAGGATCGATCTCAAGCTTCGCGCCAGAAGATGACTTTCGAATCGCGGACATCGCATTCGCTATTGCGGGATCGCTGCGGCCGAGCACGCTAGGCATGTGATAGACCGCCTGCACGCGATCAAGCGGGTTTGCCATCTCGATCCACTCGCTCCAAACCATGAAGTAGGTCCAGTTGGGCTGCTTCTGCAGGATTTCGGGGGTGGGCAGCGCTCCCACCTCGCCCAGGGCGATCGGTTTCCCGGCCGCGAGCGCGAGCATGTCCTCGTAGTAGCCCTGCTGGAATTCGCTGTAAATATCCTCGGTCAGCAGGTCCGCGTATTCCCTACCCGGGAAGTAGTTGGTAATCGCCATCGCTGGATTCGAGGGCGCATTGATGTTCCACACCCAAACCAGATTATTCAGCTTGTGATAATTCACGAATCGGTCGAAGAGCTGCCGATAGAGCGCCTGGGAGCCATTCTTTCCGGGCCGCCCTCCCCACCAGAACCAGCCGCCGTTCATCTCGTGATACGGACGGAACAGAACCGGTACATGCGCCGATTGCAACCGCTTTAGAAATCCGGCAACAACATCCACCTGATCGCACCAGCGTTTGTAGAGTTCGGTCCCCGGGGTGAGCAACTCGCTCCACTCAAAATCGGTGAGGTGACCCTGGACGCTGTCTCGAAATGTAACCGGCTCATCGTCGGTTGGGCGCACTGCGTGCCAGGTCAGCGTCACCACTGCGCCATTTTCGTACTGGCGTTTCGCCTCGGCGATCAGTACCGGACGCGCTGCCGTCGAATCTTTGTCCTCGCCGCCAGAAAATCCAAAATCCTGGCCATACAGTGCAGGATACTTCCCGGTTAAGTCGTATACGCGATCGGTCCAGCGCGCGATATGGTAGGGATAGTTATGTTGACCGGCCAGAGTGTATTTGCCAGAGATCGAATATAAGTAGTTCAACAGGGCGCGCGCCTCGGCTGATGAGTGCGGATTTACGGGGGCGGCGGGTAGTGGAGTGCGGCCGGAAGATTGCGAGTAAAGGGAGAGAGTAGGGGATAAAAAGAGGACGAGCAGACCTGCGCGTATCCGGCGCATCATGAATGGCTCCTTATTACATTGCCCCAAAATGGTATTGGAAACCGTCCCAGCCCTCGGATATTCGATCAGGCCGCGGCGTCACACCCGTGCGTACTCTAAACTGCAGGTAGGAACCGGTGCAAGCGTTGAAAGCGGAGACCGCCAATCGGGCTAGACCACCCAGTAGTCCAATAACAGAACATTCATCGAATGGGTTCAACTATCCGCCGGCTATCGCACCAATTACGATGAATGGCTCTTTGCCGGAAATTACGTCTTCGGGGAGAGGGGTATCCGGGGAGTCGTGCGAGAGGTCTTGCTCACAAGCAAAGAAGCGAAGGAAAGCGCGGCGCTCTTTGGTGACGTGGTCGCGGATTGTCCCGCACAACATCGGGTAACGCTCTTCCAATGCGTCAAGCATGCAGCCAATCGTTACCGGCGAAGGAACATCGATCGCGACCTCAGCGCCGACGTGAGCGAGATTGCGAAGATGATAAGGAAGAACGACGCGGATCATGGTGCACTCCCAGTTCGTCAGGTGCTCGACGGTCGAAACGTGGCCTTGGATCTCCTCCACCCGGCTCGACGTTGAGCTCAGAATCCACGGTTGCAGCTAATCGGCTCTGCTCGCGCCGCAAGATCGCGGCCTTCGATTCCGCGGCCCGAGCACTCGATCACGATTCCAGTTGCTGCACTTGAATTCCTCAAGTGCAGGCATTCCAGAAGGGCTCTTATGGCAGTGTCTGCACTTCCACGCTCAGCACGGCGGGAAGATCTCTTACGATTGCGTTCCAGCTACCGCCGGCGTCGTTCGAGCAGTACACCTGGCCGCCTGTCGTGCCGAAGTACACGCCACATTCGTCGAGAGTATCCACTGCCATTGCATCGCGGAGAACATTTACGTAGCAGTTACTCTGCGGCAGTCCTTTGGTGAGGGCCTCCCACTCGTTGCCCCCGGTCTTGCTGCGGAAGACTCGCAGCTTCCCTTCGTGGACGTAGTGCTCGCCGTCGCTTTTGATCGGAACAACGTAGATCGTTTCCGGCTCGTGCGAGTGAACATCGATCACGAATCCGAAATCTGTAGGCAGGTTCCCGCTGACCTCTTTCCAGTTGTCGCCAGCGTCATCGGACCTCATCACATCCCAGTGCTTCTGCATGAACATCACGCCCGGACGCTGCGGGTTCATCGCAACGTGATGAACACAATGCCCGACTTCGGCTTTCGGGTCGGGAATGTACTGCGATTGCAGGCCCCGATTGATGGGCTTCCAAGTCTTGCCGCCATCGTCCGTGCGAAATGCCCCCGCGGCAGAGATCGCAATCCAAATGCGCTTGGGATCCTTGGGATCGAGAATAATCGTGTGCAGGCACATACCGCCGGCACCGGGCTGCCACATCGGACCAGTTCCGTGGCCACGTAGTCCGGAGAGCTCTTTCCAGTCCTTCCCGCCGTTGGTGGTTTTGAAAATCGCCGCATCTTCTACGCCAGCGTAAACGGTGTCGGGATCACTGAGCGAGGGCTCAAGGTGCCACACGCGCTTGAACTCCCAAGGATGCGGTTTGCCGTCGTAGAACTGGTGGGTGGTCATCGGTGCACCGGTTTCGGGCGAGGTATCGTAGGCGAATTTGTTGCTCTCACCCTTGGGCATGCCGTCGGGACCGGTGGTCGGCTCGCCTTTGGGAGTGCCTGGTTGGTGCCAGGTGTTGCCACCATCGTCAGAGCGCTGAATCACCTGGCCGAACCAACTACTGGTCTGGGAAACGTAAATCCGATTCGGATCGACCGGAGAACCCTTCATGTGGTAGATTTCCCAGCCCGCGAAGTGTGGGCCGCTCACCTGCCACTTCTCGCGCTTACCGTCGGAAGAGAGAATGAATGCACCTTTGCGAGTACCTACGAGAACTCTTACGCCGCTCATTGATGCTCCTCTACTTTGATTTGCTTACCATAATAGCCTTGGGACGTGCGATTAGCCCGGGATCTTCCCCTCAACAAGTCTGGCCAGCGGAACCAGCGATGACGGCTCAGTTCTTGGGGAAATTCGGATCCGCTTTCACTTCAGCGATCTGCTTTGTGTGACGCTCGCTGTGCGCCGCGATAAACAGCATCCATTGGTATGCATCCATAGGCTGCTGAAAGGGATTGTCCGACGAAGCATGCTCGCGCAAATCAGGTGTGGATTTCAAGAACGAGATTGTCTTGGCGCGGCTCTGCTCAAAATGGGCGAGCATCTCTGCAGTAGTCCACCGCCCGCTGGGCACCAGCGGCCCGGGTGCATGGCGCTTCTGGCTGCGGTCAGGGACTGCCGAGAGGATTAGGGCATCAACCTTGGCAGTGTCACGCCCGGCCGGACCCGCCTGGGCTCGCATGATGTTTTGAGTGACATTGGAGAAGAGATAGTCTTCCGCGAGTGTGATGTGTTCGAGCGTTTCCGCGATCGACCAACGATCAGGAGCGGGTTTGAATTTCATCTGAGCATCGGACAGACCTTTGGTGGCTGCAATGACGTCGTTACGGGTTTGCTCAAGGTAGTTGATCCCCTTTTCACGTTCGGACGGGGTAAGTGACTGAGCAACCGCCAGTGCTCCTAGGGTGAAGGGTATTAGTACGCGTACCCAAAGTCTTCTCATGTCTTTCGTCTCCTATAAACCTTTGTGCTGCCAAACGATGCTGCTGCTTGGTATGCCGCTTCCAATCAGGCGACCTCCAACTTGCGCAGCTCTAGAGGTTTCTTTCGCCTAATGGCTGAAACGCAGGAATCGACCGAATTTCTGCATGGAGAGGCCTTTAAACCTGCCCCGGAGATTGGGTGCGAAGTGGCAGCAGCCCGCGCAATCGGGATCACGAAGAGAGAGCCCTAACCACAGGAGCACTCCGAAAATGATAGGGAAAACACATTCGAAAACCGGATGACCGGCGCGCACCTGAACAGCGACCGCGCCGCCGAGATGCGCCGTCAACAAGATGGCGCCTAGCATGGACGTGCTTGGAATCAAGAGCAGAACAGTACATACCAAAATGACTGCCCCGATGGCGACAATTGCACGCTCGGGAAACGCCAGGTCTGCCATGGCGCTCAGCACATGAGGGTCACGAATCAGTTTTGTGACGCCGTCAAATCCGAGGAATAGAGCCACAATCGCAGTAATGGCACGACCAGCCCACAGAGTCGCCTTGGACTGAACGCGTCCCTCGAATCGCGAACTTGCTGTCATGTTCATGGTCTCTCGCAGAATTGAAGTTTGCCCTATCCCAGGGCTTGCCCACACCCCAGCCACTTTCGCAGGTAGCCCATTTGTCCGACATGATAGATCTCGTGCAAGCACAGGAACGATAGGGTTCCCCCCACCGTACCATCCAGGCTCGGCGTGCCTGGGAGAGCTGGATTGCTAAGCGCTTGAGCATCCGCGTTGGCCAGCGCCGAGGTGAGCTTCTCCGAAACTTCTTTCCAGGCATCTTGAATGTGAGCAGCCGGCGGATACTGATCCGCGCCAACTCGTGTTTTGCCACGGGCAAACAATTTCTCCCACGCCGCTGACCACTCCACACCCAGCAATCGTGCTGCAAGCCCGCGATGCACGACCACATGACCGGCGATCCAAAGCAGATGGTTGGAGTCAACCGAAGGTTGAACCAGCCACTTCTCCGCCGGAATCCCGTCAATCGTTTTGCTGAAGATGGCAGTGCTTCTTGAAAACATTGCAGCCGTGATCCCGAAATCACTCATGGAAGCCTCTGGTCCCTCTTGTTCATTCCCGGTGGAATTACTGGGGTTCTACTCGCAATTAATCATCCACGGAATATCGAATCGGTCCGTGAACATGCCGAATCGCTGTGCCCAGAAGGTTTTCTGGAGAGGCATGCGCACCGATCCCCCGGCAGAGAGTTCATTGAAAATTCGTTCAGCCTCCTGGACTTCTTTCACCGTGATTGAAATCGAGAACCCTTGGGGCTTCTCGTAGTACTCCGGCGGAGCGTCCGCCCCCATGATCACCTGGTCGCCAAAACGCAAGGTGGCGTGCAAGACATTGTTTTTCTGATCGGGTGGAGTTTTGTCCGCCATGGGCGATTCTCCATTCCTCATGAGAAACTCGATATTGCCTTTCAGAGACTTCTCGTAAGATTTGAATGCCTCCTCGCAATGTCCTTTGAAGTTGAGATAGGGGTTCAATTGCATGCCTTGGCTCCTTCTTTACGATTCATCGAACGGTGCCGTTCGGGCTTAGGTTGGTGTGGCCGCCGTCTATGGACGAAAGAACTCAGAGTTCCATGAAATGAGTTCTTTCTCCCCCAGACAGCATTTTTCGGAGATCCTCTAGCTCACGCCCTGGCTTTGCCTTTCTTGCCGGCGAACGACGGAAGTACCGGTGTTCGGTCGTGTTGCTCCCACCTGCGACGGGTTTCCGCCAGGACCTGCTCCCGATTTCGCGCCAGGTGCTCAATGACTTCACACGACGCCCCGGTTTTGGTATGACGCGCGCCCCAAATCAGAAGTTCCAGCATCACCGGCGCCAGGTCAATTCCCTTCTCGGTCAGCCGGTAGTTCAGGCGCCTGGCGTCTTCCTGGTCGACTTCTCCGCTGACAATACCCGCCCGTACAAGCCGTTCCAGGCGGTCAGAGAGAATATTGGTTGCGATTCCCTCGCCCGAGTTCTGGAATTCCTTGAACGTCCTGCATCCCCGCACCAACATGTCGCGGATGAGCAGCAACGACCAGCGGTCCCCAAAAATCTCCAGCGATACGCTGACCGGGCATCCGGAGCGAGGCTGAAGAACTCCCTTCCCCTTCATTAGGCACCGACCCTAACAGATATTACTTGTGAATTGCAAGTGATTATAAGATGCGGGATCGTGCTTTTAGGCGGCTCATCGCCGCGTGGGCACCGAAGGGGAGCAGAAGCGCATAAAGCGCCTACCGAAAAATCGTGGTTCTACCGAGGAGCGGGGCCGGCAGATCACCGTTAGGGCAGCCGGCGCTCGGGGGGATCGATGCGGGAGCTAACTTCCGGCGCCCATCATGATAATGCCGGAAGTTGGGGCCGACGAGCCCTGCTCTGGTTCAATCGTGATCGCGAATGCCTTAGCCTCAACGCCCGCCGGGAGGGGCGGGTTCACGACCATCGCCATTCCGCGGCTGTCCGGTTTGAATGTGCCAGCAGGAATCGGCGCACCTTGGCTGGGTATGAGCCAGAGTTCGTATGCCTTTTGGGCTGGAGGCGGTTGCAGGTTGCTCGCCACGAAAATCAGGCCGTTCTGATCACGTGAGTAAATCGCCTTCCCGGCAGGCATTCTGGTCTTCATCGAAACCGGTAAGATCTCGTACGGGGTTGCGTCGGAAGCGTGCAGGACCTCCGAAACTCTTCTGGCCCGATCACTCGCCACGCGCTCATGTTCTACCATCCCTGAAAGTTCAGCGACCGTCGAACTCAAGCGTTTGTTGTGCCGGGAAACCCCGATCACAAATACGAGCATCAGCCCGGCCGTTGCCCATCCGAGGATCGCCCACCAATTCAAGCGCGAGCGCGAGGGTTGAGTACGGGGTTCGCCTGCGATTGCATCCATAAGCCGAGTCTTTGCTCGTGCCGGCGGACGCGGGCCTGCAGTGCTGATGGCCAATAAAGCCGCGTCTCCTCGCAATTGCTCCAGTTCCCGCCGACAGGAGGCACACTCCTGCAAATGGCTCTCCAGTGGAATCCTTTCTTCACCGGAGAGGGCGCCGAGCGCGTACAGCGCGAGATCGTCCGCGAATTGTTCGTGCACGGTCATGTGAGTTCGACTGCTTTCCGCAGCAACATCAGACCAGCACGGATCCTGGTCTTGATCGTTCCTAGCGGTTCTCCCGTCTTCTTCGCGATCTCCGCGTGGCTGTATCCCTCAAAATACGCCATCTCCAGGGCACTGCGTTGCGGGGCAGGCATGTTTTTCAGCACGGAGCGGATCTTTTCCGCCGTGCGGGAACGATCTGCCTCAACCGCCAAGTCCGGTTCGACGCTGAGCGTGATGTCCTCAATGTCGCTCTGCGGACGTCGTTTGCGGAGAACATCCACGGCACGATTTCGCGCGATCACGGCCAACCACGGCGCGAGGCTCCCCCGGCTGGCATCGAATGTTCCGGGATTGCGCCATAGCTGCATGAAAATCTCCTGCAGCACGTCTTCAGCGGCGGCCGTATCGCCCAAAACGCGCATGGCTACCGCATAGACGATCGATGAGTAACGATCGTAAAGCTCCGCCATCGCGCTTTGGTTGCCAGCACGAATCGATGCGACTAGGGCCCCGTCATCGCGGCCCGGCTGTTGCGTTGCCGTAGACAAACGACGCCGCTCTCAGTGGAAGTACGCGCAGCTTGCCTCAATAGATTCGGCAGCGACCCGCGTCACGGCAAGATAGCAGCACGGAAGTAACTCCTGCAAGTGCAAGTACCTAAATTCTTTAGCCCGCCACTGCCATCACCTGGGTTGCCCCCTTTCCTGTGATATAAATCTCACAGTGTGCCTGACTCCTCTTCCCAAGGTTCCCTGCGGCTGTTTCGCTTTTCCGGGATTGAAGTGTTCCTGCACTGGTCGTGGTTTGTTCTTGCTGTATATGAAATCCAGATGCGGGACACCGGGCGGTACTCGTCCATCAAGTGGAACATCCTTGAGTATTTAGGGCTGTTCTCGATCGTTCTCCTGCACGAGTTTGGGCACGCCCTAGCCTGCCGGCAGGTTGGCGGCACGGCCAACCGCATCGTGCTCTGGCCACTCGGGGGCGTGGCGTATGTCGATCCCCCGCCTCGGCCCGGTGCGACGCTTTGGAGCATCGCCGCAGGACCGCTGGTGAACGTTGCGCTGACGCCGGTGATTCTGGGGCTCCAGTATTTCAACCGCCATGCCGGGATCTACCCAACGTCTGATCTTTCTGTCCTGCTCGGGTGGATTCTCCGAATTAATGTCGGGTTGTTCGCGTTCAACATTCTCCCCATCTATCCACTCGATGGTGGTCAGATCCTGCGAGCGCTGCTCTGGTTTGTGTTTGGCCGAGCGCGCAGTCTCATGATCGCCGTATATGTTGGATTCATCGGAGTGATCGGCTTCGTAGGCGTAGCCGTTTGGCTTCACTCGGTTTGGCTCGGCGCCTTAGCGGCCTTCATGCTGCTCAATTGCTGGAGTGGTCTAAAGCACGCGCGCGCATTGTTGACGATCGCGAAGCTTCCCCGTCGCGAGGGCTTTCTCTGCCCCCGATGTAACTCCAAGCCTCCCCTCGGCGATTTCTGGACGTGCAACCAGTGTCACCGTGCCTTCGACACCTTTCAAACCGGCGCGGCCTGCCCCGGCTGTGGCACACGATTCAACATGACGCGCTGCCTCGATTGCGGCTGGGCATATCCCATGGAGCAATGGTCCGCAGCCAACCTGATGGCCAGAAACCTGTAAGAACAGCCTTTCCGCCATGGGGAGGATCCGACAAAGCCCGGCACAGAAGCCTGCGAGCCTCAAACCAGATGTGCGATGGGCCGCTCTAGCCGTTGCGGCTGACCACGTGCAGGCGCATGAAGTTGGTTGATCCGCTGGACATCTGAGTCCCGGCAACGACCCCTAGGACATGTCCGGGCTTCACTCTCCCGCTACGAAGAAGCTCCTGTTCAGCGGTGGCAAGCATTTCTTCGGAGCTGAGTGCGTTCTCGCGGCGCACGGGTTGCACTCCCCAAAACAGGTTCATGCGGTTGCAAACCTCCGGCACGTGGCTGAAGGCGTAGATGCGGGACTTGGGCCGGTACTTTGAGATCATGCGGGCGGTATTGCCGGTTTCGGTGAAAACCGCGATCGCAGCCATGTCGGTGTCTTCTGCGGCGTGCGCGATCGATTCGCAAATGGTTTCCGAGATCGACAGCATCCTGCGCTCGCGTCGTCGCCGAGGCTGGGTGAACTCCGCCATGTTGTTCTCCGCCTCCACGATGATCTTCCCCATCATGCAAACGGCTTCGCGGGGGTACTTACCGCTGGCGGTTTCGGCGGAAAGCATGACGGCATCGGTACCATCGAAAACGGCGTTGGCTACGTCGCTGGCCTCGGCGCGTGTGGGGCGCGGGTTGTCGATCATTGACTCCAACATTTGAGTAGCAATGATGACCGGCTTGCGCCATTCGGCGGCGCGGCGAATCACGTACTTCTGAATCACCGGAACCTTCTCCGGCGGAACTTCCACGCCTAAGTCTCCACGCGCGACCATGACTCCATCCGAGGCTTCCAGAATATCTTCGAGTTGATCGAGGGCCTGCGGTTTCTCCAGCTTGGCGATGACCGGGACCGTTTGATTGTGCTCCCCGATGATCTCTTTCACCTCAAGAACATCCGCAGCAGAACGCACAAACGAAAGCGCCACCGCGTCGACACCGTTTTCCAGGCCGAATTCGAGGTCTTCACGGTCTTTGTCGGTAAGTGCGGGAATCGACAGTGCGGTTCCGGGCAGATTGATTCCCTGCCGCTCTCCGAGGACGCCACCATTCACAATGTGGCACTCAATATCGGTCGTGCCCGCTCTGGTGACACGGAGTTCGATTTTTCCATCCGAAAGCAGAATGCGGGCGCCGACGTGCACTTCGGTGGGGAGGCCCTTGAAGGACGTAGAAATGAGCTCCGAAGTGCCTTCAAGGTCGCGAGTCGTGATGGTCACGACGCTACCGGTTTGGAGGGTAACGGGAACGCCGCCCCTCAACTTTCCGGTGCGGATTTTCGGCCCCTGCAGGTCTTGCAGAATGCAAATTGTGCGGCCCTCGGCAGCAGCAGCCCGGCGAAGGACTTGAATACAGGTGGCATGGTCTTCGTGCTTGCCATGCGAGAAATTGAGGCGCGCCACGTCCATGCCGACTTGAAGCAGCCCACGAATGCTTGCTTCCGTGTTGCAGGAGGGACCCAAGGTGCAAATGATCTTCGCCCGGCGCAAAGGCGCAGTGTCGGACGAGCAGAGAGAGGGGGAAGAATTTTCAGACGTCATTTAGGCTAGAGACATTGTAAGGGAAAAAAGAGCATTCGCCGTCGGTCATAGATCGCCCAAAGATTCATTCTGCGGGCGATTACCAAGGGTCGGGGCAACAGGGCGATCTAGGATTTTGCCGATGAAGTTCCCAGCTCGCTCCCGAGCGTAGACCTCGGAAACAGCATCGCATTGAACTCGGCTCCGATCAGGATGACCAGAGAGATGAGATACATCCACACCAGGATTGCAATCGCCACACCAAGCGAGCCATAGAT